>Ga0209403_10000357_pt1 | contig 69893 bp, 60 predicted proteins | sample ArcticOcean_MG_C_8_FD_187440 | JGI IMG/M metagenome (GOLD analysis project Ga0209403, IMG submission 187440) | Marine microbial communities from western Arctic Ocean - ArcticOcean_MG_CB11_86 (SPAdes) (version 2) | ecosystem: Environmental > Aquatic > Marine > Oceanic | place: Arctic Ocean...
GACCGGCGGCTAACGTCCCGGGCAGCCTGACCGCTGGTCGCGAACCCCAGGTGCCAGTTGTGATGGTGTGGCGTCTTGCTGTTGCTGCTAATCTTCTTCTACCGCGCCGGTCACGTATACTCGCCAGGCATCCAGTTGGGACTGGTTAAGCGAGTTCTCACGGGTGATCTCGTGCTGCAGCTGGATCTCCGTCCCCTCGACCTGGACGGAAACTGTCAGTCGGCCATTGGGACGATAGCGAAAACGGACTTCAATTGGCGTATGGACCGGCAGGTTGTCGGGCAGGCCAGTCACCGTGCAGGATCCGAGCTGTGCACAATCGTCCGGCGAGTAACTCTCGCCCTCCACGATCTTCACCAGGATCGACTGCTGGCCTTCTGACTGTGTCTTGAAAACTCGTCGAGCAGTGACTGGCAAGCCAGTATTCCTTGGAATCACAACCGCTGAACGTGGTCTGCCTGTTGCCGGGTCCATGCCAGCCACGCCCAGACTATGCGAGTTGACGTTGGTGACCTTGACCCGTGGTTCCTCGCCCCGCTGTTCGTCCAGCAGGGCTCCGGCGTGAATCGCTGCACCATGGGCAACAGCCTCGTCGGGTGAAATAGAGGTATCCAGCTTGTGCCCGGTCAGCTCTTCCAGCATCGTCACCACTGCCGGCATCCGCGACGATCCTCCGACCAGCAGCACGCTTTCAATATCGGCCCAGGTGAGATCGGCCGCGGCCAGTGTTTGTGTGGTGGTAAAGCTGGTCCGCTCCAGCAGGTCTCGCGTCATATCCTCGTATTGATCACGAGTCACTTCCACTCGCATCGCATGGCCCTGGTAATCGCAGGCGATCTGTGTCGACATACGTTGCGACAGCGTGTGCTTGGCATCTTCACACTCCCGCCAGAGTCGGCCAGCCGTATTGGGCTCATCGCGCGGGTCGAGGCCATACTGTCGCATGAAAGCCTCGGTGGCGAAGTCCATCAGTCGCTGGTCCCAGTCGCGACCACCCAGTTGGACATCGCCATCGGTGGCCAACGCGGTATAGCTGTTACCACAGAGTTTCATAATGGAGACATCAAATGTGCCACCACCCAGGTCATAGACCATGATGGTACGTTCCCGTTTGGCCTCTTCGGGATCTCGTCGACCGAGCTGAAACCCGTATGCGATCGCTGCGGCGGTCGGCTCATTAATGATGTCGAGTATATCGAGCCCGGCAATGTAGCCCGCATCCATGGTGGACTTGCGCCGCGTCTCATCAAAGTAAGCTGGCACCGTGACCACGGCACGGGTGAATTCACCAAGCTGGCTCTGGGCGTCCTGATGCAGCTTCTGCAGGATCCAGGCCTGCAAGACTTCCGGAGGAAACTGCCGCTCCCCCAGTTGCTTGCTAAACAGCAACGCTCCCAGTTCCCGCTTGGCACATTCGGCGACCAGGTCAAAGTCGGTTCCCTTGGCCTTGACCGCTTCCTTGCCAATAACGACATTTTCTCCTTCCAGCAGGATTACGCTGGGCGTAATGAAATCGCCCTCGGCATTTCGCAGGGTGGAGGGAGCTCCAATTTCATCGATCCAGGCGATTGCTGAATTCGTGGTACCAAGATCAATGCCAACAGCCGGCTGCGAGATGTCGTTCATGGATCGTCTGAGGACCGCTGGATACAAGCGAGGAAGGGTCAGACACCAATCTAGCACTCGTTCCTGGCAGCGACAACGTGACTGGTTATTGCCCGCTCGGCTTGTCCCAGACTTCACGAATGGCACTGTTGTCCTGGTCGCCGAGCCCTTGCTGGACGGCACGTTCGAGTAATGTCCTGTGCTGTTCGGACAGCGGCAGGGGACATTCCGAGTGTTGGCCTAGTTCGAGAATAAGCTGAACATCCTTCAGATGCTGGGAGAGGCGAGCCTGGAGTTCGTAATCCCGGGCGATCATCTTGTGGCCCTTGGAATCCATCTGGGCAGAATAGGCAGCGCTGTTCTTGAGGACTTCCAGCATTGTCAGCTGGTCCATCCCGGCAGCTTCCGCCAGGGCCAGGGTCTCGGCCAGCACGGCGCGGTTCAGACCGAGTGCCAGGTTGACGATCAACTTGGCCGTCGCTCCAGCCCCACTGGGTCCAAGGTACTCGTGGCGACCGACCAACACGTCCAGCAGTGGCTGGCTGTCGTCATATATTTTCCGTTCGCCGCCGACCATCAACAGCCCATCACCCGCTTCGACCTGGAGACTGGAACCTGCCACTGTAGCGTCGAGGTAACTTACCTGGAGCTGCTCAAGTCGGCGCGCTATCCGCCGGCTGGCGTCAGGCTGGCCTGTCGTGGTATCGATAATCACACAGCCGGGACGAACGAGTTGTTCCAGTTGCTGAACCACCTGCCCCACAATCTGCGAATCCGGCAGGCAGAGGATGATTGTCGAGAGCGGGGCGACGTCTTCGATCGCCCTGGCCGGGGTCGCACCCTTGCCAGCGAGCTCCTGCAGGCGAATCGGATCGATATCCCAGCCGACCACAGCCAGGTCAGCAGCCAGCATGCGACTTACCAACGCCTGTCCCAGTAGACCTGTTCCAATAATTCCTGGCATCTGTCAGTCCCTGCTAGCTGTTCTCTACTGCCTGTTGTCGGCGATTGATGATACAGAGCAGACCACCCATGATGCCTGCCATCACGGCAATCCCACTGAAGACCAGATAGATAGTTGTCTCGCCCTGGATTGCTCCAGCCAGCGGTGCTCCCAGTCCTCCCACGCCGAAGCCCATCAGGAAACTGAAACCATAACAGAGACTTCGCCGACTGCTCGGTGTGTACTTGGCAATCAAGCTGTTGTAGATCGGCTGGTTCATGAAGTGAATCAGCGAGAAGACCATGGCAGCCAGCAGCCGAGTGTTGTCACTGGCAAACCCCATCCAGACCAGCAGCGGCGCATTGGCCAGGCAGACCAGGGTCAGCTGCAGTTCCAGTGCATCGCTATGGGCAATCCGCCCCGCCACGTACTGGCCGATACAGCCAGTCAGCAGGACCAGTGCCATCAGGAAGTAGGCACGCATCATCGCTGGATCGTTGACTGCTGTTGTCGCGTCCATTCCCAGGAATCGGCGCAGGAAGGTCAACACGCCGGCGTAGATCATTCCCATCAAGGCGGCCAGCACGCAGAGTACAAAAAACGCCTGCCAGTGGGCATCCTCTGGATCTGCATTGCCACTCATCGCTTCAGCCTGCTGCCCCTCGTCTTTCAATTGCTGGGAAACCACGGTCATCTGGCGGCCCCTCAACAGCATCCAGCAGCCGAACAGTCCGGCCAGCAGGGCCAGCAACTGGTAGTAGTTTCGCCATTCATAACCCAGCAGCAGTACCAGTCCAGCCAGCAAGGGAGCCATGGCGATACCGGCCGAACCGATGACGCCATGCATCCCCAGTGCCCGTGGCCGGTTTTCGGTGGTCGTACAGTGGGAGATCAAGGTCAGGCCGGCCGGATGATAGATGCTGGCAAAGCTGCCCATCGTGAACATCACCACCAGCAAGACGGGCACCGATAGCTGCAGGCCAGCCAGCAGGCATGCTGCGGCGCCTCCCAGCAGGTAGATCGTCAACATCCGAGTTGAACCGTAGCGGTCCACAAGCCAGCCGACCAGCAGCGCACCACAACCCCAGGGCAGCCGCCAGGTAAAACTGAGCCAGCCAGTGAATAGCTTTCCAGCGGCCGCGTCCTGCGGATAATACTCGCTGGCGATATTGTGTTCGACCGCCGGCAGCGACAGCTCAAAGAAATGGGCCATTGCGTGGGCGCAGGAGATGACAAAGACAAGACGAAACGTCGTTCGGTTCATTGTCCTGGCTTTCCAGTTAACCCTGGCTACTCAATTGAACCCAGGCATCAAGCAGCCTGCCAGCTGCCCCCTTGTCGATCGCAGCAGCGGCCTGCTGCGCTGCCTCAAGCTTGGATAGCTTGGGCTTGGCAAGCCAGATCGCAGCTGCAGAATTCAGGACCACAATATCCCGCGCCGGGCCTGGCTGACCTGCCAGCAGGTCACGAATCATGGCGGCACTTTCGCTGGCATCTTCCACCGCCAGCGATTCGAGAGAGTTGGCCGGGAGTCCAAACTGGTCGGGCGTCCACTCCTGCTCGCTGACCGTACCGTTTTCGACCAGTGAAACGTGGCTGGGGCCAGTCAATGTCAGCTCGTCCAGTCCGTCGTGACCGCAGACGACGATCGATCGGCCAGTTTCCAGTCGAGCCAGGACGCTGGCCAGTAAAGGTCGCAGGTCGGGCCGGCCGACGCCCAGCAACTGGCAGTCGGCACTGGCTGGATTACAGAGCGGACCGAGCATGTTGAAAATGGTCGGCACACCCAGCTCACGCCGAATCGGCATCACATGTTTCATGGCGGGATGCAGGTGAGGTGCAAAGCAGAAGCAGATCCCGAGTTCGGCCAGGCAGCGTTCCACAACCTCGACCGCAGCCTCGACATTGACACCCAGCTGCTGCAGGACATCGGCCGAACCAGTCTTGCTGGTGATCTTGCGATTACCGTGCTTGGGCACAGCCACGCCGGCAGCGGCAGTCACAATCGCAGCAGCCGTGCTAATGTTGAAAGTGCCGGAACCGTCGCCACCCGTGCCGCAGGTGTCGACCAGCAATGCCTGATCGCAATTGATTGTTGTCATGTGACGCCGCATGGCAGTCGCTGCACCGGCGATCTCGTCGACCGTTTCACCCTTGTCGCGTAAAGCGAGCAGCAGCTGGCCAACCTGACCGGCCTCGCATTGACCTTGCATTACCAGGTCAATCACGTCGGCCATCTTCTCGAGGCTGAGGTCTTCAGCTGCCGAGAGCTGGGCAAGTACATCACTAAGCATGTCCTGGTAAACTCCCCGGGGACCGATCGAGACACAAGTCAAACTTCCATCATAAGCCAATCCGGTGGGGAGCGGGCCTGCCGGCACATGACAGCCAGTTGTGATGGAAAATGGTTGACCCGCTGTGGCGGACAGAAATAGAATCGGACCATCCTGTCTGGTAAAAGGGCTGCGGGTAGATCGCGGAGATGAACCGTAACCGCAGCTTCATTTCACAATCTTCTGAAGAGTAATTCGTCGCACTCCATCAGGAGTCGGCGAGTCAATGCCAAGTGATACGTATGGCCCGCAAGCTGATCATTGATTGTGATCCCGGCATTGACGATGCCGTGGCCCTCTCGCAGGCGCTGTTCGATCCGCGGCTGGAGGTCCTGGCGGTGACCGCAGTGGGCGGAAATGTGCCAGCAGACCAGGCAAGTGAAAATGTGCAGGCGATCGTGAACCAACTTGATCCTGCCCGCACTCCACGAGTCGGTACCGCCACGCCACCCCCGGCTGGTCACATGGTCGATGCCCGGCACATCCATGGAGAAAACGGTCTGGCGAATGTGAGCTTGCCGTTTTCGCGTCATCATCAGCAACATACGGCCGAGAAGCTGATCTGTGACCTGGCGCGAGCTCACCCCGGCGAAGTGACGTTGCTGTGCCTGGGCCCGCTCACCAACGCCGCGCGGGCTCTGCAGCGAGACCCGCAGCTGGCGGACGATCTCGACCAGCTGGTCATTATGGGTGGCAGCATCCAGGCAGGTGGCAATATCACGCCGGCCGCTGAATTCAACATCTATTGCGATCCGGCCAGTGCCAGGGAGGTCTTCCTGTCGCCCGCCAACAAGCTGCTGGTGCCGCTTGATGTGACTTACCAGGTGCTGTTTTCGATGGAGTTACTGAGTCAGTTGCCCTCTGAATCGAGCCGTGCAGGCTGGCTGTTGCGAAAAATCCTGCCGCAGATGTTTCGGGCATACCACGAATTGCTGGGCCAGGAACGGATCAATCTGCATGACGCAGTGGCGCTGCTGGCGGTCACCGAACCGGGGTTGTTTGAACAGCGCGCAATGGCGGCTGACGTGGAAACCACAGCGGGTCTTTCGCTCGGCGCCACCGTGTTTGATCGGCGCGCCAACCAGGCCTGGCAGAACAATATCCAGGTGGTCAGAACTGTCGATGCTACCGCCGCGGCGCAGGCTATCCTGCAAGCGCTGAAGCAGGCAGGCGAGAAAAGCAGCTAGCTGGTCACCCTGAGCTAGGGTGACTCCTCGAATTCCTTGCGCTGGCCTAACTTGACCACGACCTTGATCTGCTGACGCTGGCGCATGACGACCAGCGTGATCCGCTGGCCGACGGACGACAGGCTAACGAGGCTTGAGAGGTGGTTGTCATCCTCTAGTCGGGTGTCGGCGAAGAACAGGACGACGTCGTTGACCTGCAAGCCGGCCTTGTCAGCCGGTGAGTTGGCAGTTATCCCGGTCACCCGAACGCCCTGGGCGTGGGCAAGTCCCAGTCGATGGGCAGTTTCGTTACGGAACTGGTGGTCCATGCGAACTCCGAGGTATCCACGCTGGATCTTGCCGTGCTCGACCAGTTGCTTCACGACCACCATCACCATGTTGACCGGAATTGAGAAACCAATTCCCTCGAAGCGTCCGCTGTTGCTGGCCATGGCGGAGTTGATGCCTATTAACTCGCCTCGCAGGTTCAATAGCGGACCGCCACTATTACCAGGGTTGATGGCAGCATCGGTCTGCAGGAAGTCCTGGATGACCACGCCACCCTGGCCCAGCTTCAGGTCGCGTCGACCCTTGGCGCTGATGATGCCGTAAGTTACCGAGTGGTTCAGCCCGAAAGGACTTCCCACGGCAACGACGAAGTCGCCGATTTCGGTTTTCTCGCTGTCGCCCAGTCGGGCCGGTATCAGTTTGGGAGCCGCCGGCTGATCTCGTAACTTGATCACGGCAATATCCGTGCTGGCGTCTCCGACCACCTCGGCAGCATACACCGGGCGTCCATTGTGGAGCTTGATGTCAATATGCCCCAGCTGGGCGCCCGCCAGCACGTGGCGGTTGGTGACGATGAAAGGCTGATCCTTGACCATCACGATCACACCCGAGCCAGCTTCCTCAACCAACTCAATCGACCCTGCAGCGAGCTGCTTGTAGGCCGAGATGTGTACCACGCTGGGAGTTGCCAGCTGAACCAGTCGCTTGAGCAAGTTCTGGTTTTGCAGCAGGTCTGCGTCTCGAGCCAGTTGTTCAAAGAGGATCGTGCGCTGGGCACTGGTCGGCACAGCCGGGGCCTGGGCGTGCAGCTGAAGCGACGGCAGGCTTGCCAGGCAGAATGACAGCAGGGCGAGTCTTAAGAAGCCTGGATTATGCAGGTCGACGCATGGAGTCAATGTCATCATCCAACGGCCCGGGGAAAAGATCGCCGCCTGGCGGGCGGTCAAGTCGATCAGGAAACGTCCATGCCAAGATCATTCGGGATAGCATCGTTCTGGATCAAGTGTGCCAGGTCCGAATCAGGATGTTCCTCGGCCGTCCGTTGACAATCGATGCAGGTGGCGGCATACGGCAAGGCTTGTAATCGAGCCAGTGGAATCTTGTTGCTGCAGCCACCGCAGATGCCATATCGTCCCTCGCGCATCTGCTCCAGGGCATACTCGATGTAGGAGAGCTCGCGGCTCTCAACTTCTGCCAGCTGCGAGCTGATCTCGTCCTGGGCTGAGTCGAGCGCGACATCAACCACGTCGCCAGAGGTTTGCTCTCGCAGCTCATTGAGCACGCTCAAGTCGCCAGCCAGTGCTTTGCGCAAAGCGTCCCGCCGCTTGATCAGCACTTTTTTGAGATTCTGAATTGCGTCTTTGCGTGCCATGAAAGTCTCCTCCAGTAGATGCCGACAGGCTGCTTTGATTAGCTCAGGCCGTCGACCGCCTCTACTTCGGGTTGGTTTCTCTTATGTTAACGGACTCACTCTGGGTCGGTTCCACACTGGGTTGGACATGTGCGACATCACTTCACGCTGCAATGGGGGCGCAAAGTACCGGCGCACTATCTTCAATAATCGTCAAATCAAAGGTGGCTGATACAGTTGAATTCCCAAAAAATGGGAGCCACGAGATGCGCCGGAAGCCGGTAATTAGTCCTCGGCTTCTGTGCCGGGACGTCCGCAATACGGACAAATAGCGGGGTTTTCCACACCAAAACCGTCTTCGTCGTCGCTGCGATAGCCCGTTGTCTGGCGCTGGCCACAATTCGGGCACTTGTGCTCCCAGGCATGAATCTCGAGATCGTCTTGCTGGAAGTGGTTGTAGCGACAGGTGGTCTCAGAATGTCCACAACTGGCACACTCTCCGGCAGGTTCAATTCTGTTCATAGTTTCGTGCCTGATTGCCCTTCCATTCGTTCAGCCGCCGACCTGCTGATGTCAGAACCCGATGGTTGTTCGCCGCAGGCGAAAACCATCGGGGCCTCACCCCCCGGGCCTCAAAACCCCCGGGCCTCAAAACCCCCGGGCCTCAAAACCCCCGGGCCTCGATAATGTCATCAAAGTCACGGATGTGGTAGCCAATGTCCAGATAGTCGAGCAGGTTACAGAGGCCACGCAGGGTCACGCCCATACCGTCCGGGCCACTGAATCCGCCGAACTGACCTCCACCCTTGACGTGTGGTTCGAGGTCCAGGAAGACGCCAGGCACGCCCAGCTTCTTGAGTTTTCGCTCCAACCTGGGAATCCATTCACGAAAGTCGCGGAGGATTGCCTCGTGCCCGCTGTCACCAATGTCGGGTGGCACGAAGTGCTTGAGTGAAGCTTCGTCGACATTCCCGAGTCGCTGGATTGCCTGCGGATGGCGGTAGTCCTTGATATGCATCCAGCCGATCCCTTGTTTCATTTTCAGGTACTCGCCAAAAGTTCCATCGGCGGTGAACCCCTGGGTGACAATATTCCCCGCGTCGAAGATCAGCATCAGCGCGGGATGATTGACTTGCCGGTAGAGCTCGGCCAGCAACGCTCCATCCTGCCCCACCAGATTGGCCTCCACTTCCAGCCCAAAGATCAGCCCGTCCTGCTGACAGCGATCAGCGATCTCACCAAGGTGATCTACCACTTGTGGAATATGGTCCCAGGCATCTGTGCCGCGAGGGTGGTAGAAGGAAAAACCGCGCAACAGCTTGGTCCCAAGAGCCACAGCCAGCTGGCATGCCTTGTTGACATCCCGAGCCAGGTAGGTGGGGAAAGGAATATATGCGTTGTGCGTGCCATCATCGACATTCTGCAGCTTGACTTTACCGATCGGCGAGCCCAGTGATGAGACCTTGAGTCCATATTCATCCTGCAACTTGACCACCTTGCGGACTTCCGACTTGGTCAATTTCATCACATTCTTGATACCCTGGCCGAGATCGATGAAACGGATCGAGTAGTACTGCAGGCCCATCGCAGCGAAGGCAGAGAACTGCTGCTGCACGGTTTTCTGATTTGCCGCTTCGTCCGCAAAACCGGTCAGGATGACGGAAGGCTTGTCGGCCATGGTGCAAGTGTCCTTTGTCCAGGGAGGGTCAGCGAATGCGGGAGTTCACATTGTGTGAGCGTGACGGGCCGAATGCAACGGGGTCCGATTGGGGGTCGGTATGCTGGTAGCAGACCCAGCGGGGCTCTATTATCTTGTTGCTTGACGCCGGCCGAGTGGGCCGGCACGCGCTTTATTTTGGATCACTATTTCAGCAGGATTTCAGCAGATGGCCGAGACAATCCCAACCGATTTGATTCAGCATGACGGGGAGCATCAATCCAACGAAGTCCGCAAGCGGGTGCAGCGGGAAGAGCCCAATGCACTGCGTACCTTCACACCGTCACTGGCTGTGATTTCCCGCAGTGCCGGTTCCTATCATTGGACTCCAGAGGGTCGCAAGCTGGCAGATTTCAGCTCCGGCGTGCTGGTCGCCAACCTGGGCCATAATCCAACAGCCTGGTGGCGCGCTGTTTTGAAGTACCTGCAGCTGGAAAATCTCGACTCCCCAAACCCGTTCATCGAGGCCGCCCCGCTGACCGCCTATAACGCGATCACGGAAGTCGAAGCAGAGGCGACCTCGCGACTGCTGGCCAACCTGCAAGGGGAGACCGGGGGCAGTCGCATGCAGCAGGTGATGTGGGCAGCCAGTGGCAGCGAGGCGATCCAGAAGTCGCTCTGGGCAGCCATGCGATTCAAGCCGGGTCGGGATATGCTGATTGCCACCCGGCATGGCTTTCACGGCAAGAAGGGCCTGGCCGGTGCAATCACCGGTTCGGAGGACGACAAGGAACGCGATGACCGCGTCCGCTTCATCAGCTTTCCCATGCAGGAGTGCCAGGACCTGGTTGACCGTCGCGAACCGCTGGACCTGGGACTCTACCAGGCAGAACTGGACCAGCTACTTTCCCAGCATGGCGACCGGCTGGCCGCCGTGGTGACCGAACCGTATCTGGGTGGCGGGGGCTCGTACCATCCCCAGGCTGAGTACATGCAGTTACTTGAGAAGTTCTGCCGGGACAATGGTCTGCTCTTCATCCTCGATGAAATCCAATCCAACTTTGGCCGCACCGGCCCGATGTACGCCTTCACGCACTATGGAGTGGAGCCCGATATTGTCTGTCTCGGTAAAGGACTGGGTAATGGAGTTCCGGTCAGTGCCGCTGTGGGACGAGCCGATGTGTTCGGGTCGCTGGGCTTTGGCGAGGGGTCCGATACATGGAGTGCCAATCCTGTCTCCTCCGCCGCCGTGCTGGCCACGCTGGACGCTTTTGAAAACCAGCCGGTGCTCGAGCAGGGCCTCGCCCTGTCGGCATTGATTGAAGAAAAGCTGGTGGAACTCAAGCAGACCAGGGTTATCGCACGTGTCCGCGGTGAAGGCTGCGTCTGGGGGATCGAATGTGCTGACCTTGGAGAGCTGCCCGCCGGCGACGTGGCCGACCTGGTGATCGAGGGTTGTTACCGCGGTGATCACGAGGGCCGTGGTATCCACCTGCTGGGATCCCTGGCTGGCAAGGTGATCCGAATCAGCCCACCGCTGACCATGCCGCTGGATGAGGCTGCTGAATACCTGGACCTGCTGCACCAGATCTGTGACCAGCTGGGAGAGGCCAGGGGTTAGAGGTCAGCGGCTACTGCGATGTGGCGTGCTGTCACATTGGTCGAGATGCCACCCCGCGTGCTGAATTCGGCACGTAACACCAGCTCGCGCGGGCCGAGTAATGCCACCAGGTCATCGAGGATCGTGTTGGTAACGTGCTCGTAGAAGATGCCCTCGTTGCGATAGCTCTGCAGGTACATCTTCAGACTCTTCAATTCCACGCATAACTCGTTGGGTATGTAAGTGATCACGAGCGTACCGAAATCCGGTTGCCCGGTCTGGGGGCAGATCGACGTGAATTCCGGACAGATGATCTCGATCTCGTAATCGCGATTTGGAAACTGGTTTTCAAAAGTTTCCAGCAGACCAGTTCGCGATTCGCTGTTGTCTTGTGCACCCATGTCGGGTCCTCCTTTGCGCTCTTATTGCATTGTGTCATGATGAATCGAGGTCGTGAAAGGGGGGCGCGGGATGCCATGCGAGTTGCGGAGATCTACAAGTCGATCCAGGGCGAGGGTCTGCTGTCCGGGAATGAGAGTGTCTTCCTGCGAGCATCGGGATGCAACCTCCGCTGCTGGTTCTGCGATACCCCCTATGCCTCCTGGGAACCGATCGGCGACGACCAGTCGGTGCCCGAGATTCTCAACCAACTGCTCTCCTGGGATTGCCAGCACATCGTGCTGACCGGCGGTGAACCGATGCTGTTTGCCGAGCTGATTCCACTCTGCCAGGAACTGTCCGAGGCAGGACGCCATCTGACGATCGAAACGGCCGGAACACTTGACCTGCCAGTCCATTGCGACCTGATGTCGATCAGTCCCAAGCTCGCCAATAGTGATCCAGCCGCCGATGATCACCCGCGCTGGCAACGACGACATCGCCAGACCCGACACGCTCCGGATGTGATTCGGCACCTGGTCAGCAACTATTCGTACCAGCTGAAATTTGTTATCGACTCACCGTCGGATTGCCAGGAGGTTGAAGAGTACCTGGAAGATTTTCCAGAGATCCATCGCGAACGGGTCTACCTGATGCCCCAGGGGACCACACTGGAAGAATTACAGCAGCGGGCCGAGTGGTTGCAACCGTACTGCGACGAGCACCAGCTAAGATACTGCCCGCGCATGCAGATCGAATGGTTCGGCTTGCAGATGGGGACGTGATCCCGGTCGTGAGCGGGCCTGCAGATAGCCACTCACTCCTCCAGCAGCGTGCCGATCTGCTGGACCGAGGATGCCAGTGAAGCAGCGGCCATTTTGAAGTTGGTGTGATTGGAGATCTCCGGCTGAATCTCCAGGAATAACTCCGTGGCCCGCTTCAGCTTGGAAAACTTCTTCCGCGCCTGCTTCAGATAGGCGTCGCCATCGTCCTGATTGAGTGGTCCGCCGAGTGCCAGCATAAAGTCGTACAGTCCGCGGTGGACTTCACACAACTCATCATCTTCCTCGGCTTCCTCTGAATGTTTGAGAAATGCGCGCACCATCCAGACGTGGCTGAGCAGGGAATCGATCTGCTGCATTCGCTGACTGGCAGGCATGGTGGAATCTCGTGTTACCTTCTGACTGTCGGACGCTGCTAGTTATCCTCTCGGACCGATTCGGAGTCATCAGCATCGTCGTCGCTTGAGCCCCAGGGGCTGGCAGGAACGTCGTCTGACGGCTCTGCGGCCGGCGGTTTCTTCGCTGCCGGCCTGGGTGCGCTGATCAAGACGACAACCGCTCCGGCAATCACGATCACCAGGGCGGCGACGAAGTTCACTGTGACTGCGGACCAGGTGCCATCGCCCGTGATTGCGACCAGCGTGTTGATAATCGGTGCACCACCGAACACGATTGGCATGATAAACACGGGCCGGCCTCCAAAGGTGAAGGAGAGGATGATTCCCAATGCCCCGAAGGCCCCCAGTGCCCCGGCCAACAGGGAGAAGATGGCACCCCGACCCTTCCATTCGGCTGGTTCCGATTGCACAACAATTTCACTGTTACTCTTGAGCGCAGGAACACTGTTTATCACCGCCACTCCATACGGCTTGACTGCTTTCCGTTCAACAGGCACGCCACTTTTTGTTTCCGTGGCCCCCTCGTTGAGGTGCTCCACGCTTACCAGTCGTTCGGTGTTCCCCGTTTCATGGAAGGCGTGATAACGCTGGGGTGGATTGGAATTCAGCATCATCAAGGGGACGATGACCGCGATACCAAAATAGGCCAGGCCGACACAGAGCAAGGGCCGCAGGCGACTGTTACCCATCTTGGCCTGGCTCTTGTGCAGAATGGATCCGTAAGAGCCCCAGCAGAGCACGGTTAAGGAAATGCCCATGAAAATCCAGAACACTTCGCTGCTAGCCAGTGCCACCTTCAGCCCCTTGGCGATATGAATCGGAGGTGGCTTGAAGTACATCACGCCGGCAGCTCCGATCACGACCAGTAGGATGCCCAGGTAGAACTTCCCCGTCCCTTCTTTAAAGGTCTTGGTCATCCACATCGATACCAGTGTGTTGACTACCGGAGCACCGCCGAACACGATCGGCATCACGTAAATCGGGCTGGCCCCGTTGTTCAGCGCAGTGATAATGCCCAGTGCTCCCAGAGCACCACAGGTGCCGGCAGCTAATCCCCAGATAATACCCCCCTTGCTCCACTGGCCCTTTTCGCCCTTGGACCTGAGTACCAGGATTGGAGTGATCACGGCCACAACGAAATAGGAGAGGCCTACACAGAGCAGCTGCCGCAGAGAACTGTCCCCCATGTCATGCTTGCCGGCATGCAAGGCAGGACCATAGGCTCCCCAGCAGAGGACGGTCATCAGGGCAAACGGGATCGATGTGAGGATAGTTCCCACGTTACATTCTCCGGATACTCAGTATCGGTGGCAGCATTCGAGCTGCATCTCCACCGCCTGCTGGTCGGTGACAAGTTTAAACGATTCGCCAGCCGTTTGGCACTGGACCACCCCATGACCCTCTGCAGTTCATGCAGATTCACCGGCAGGATGAATCCGCTGGCCGATCGATGCCATCAAGGGATCATCCTGAGCCTCGCAGAAACCGAGGTGCAGGTGCCGTCGCCAGCCTTCGGCTGCGGAAAATACGCCGGAATGTGCTCCGAGTTCTTCGTCCAGCTGCTGCATCGTATGCAGATAGGAGTCCAGTCCCTGGCTTTCATCCAGCCACTGCTTCTGGCTGCTGTGACAGGCCAGCATCGCTTGCTTGCGCTCGCCCAGCGAGGAGATGTCGACGTAGTACTCAGGCAGGACAAGGTGTCCCAGCGGGTCACGATGCGAGTAGGGCTGAGCGTGGTATACCGTGACAGCGCCGCTGACAGCATCCCGTGGCGGCTGGACAGGAAAGTTCGGCATGCCACGGCTGAAAGCGGCTGTCACGGCCAGCCGGCAGGCATTCATGTGATCCTCCATGTAATCACTGGGACTGTGTACCAGCAGAATGCCAGGCTCGACCTCGCGAATGACCGACGCGACCTGCTGCAGCAAGTCGAGATTGTAGAAAATCTCCAGGTCGTTACAGATGCTGCCGTGAAACACCGCACCAATCGCTGCGGCCGCCTGCTGGGCTTCCTCGCGGCGGATCGCTGCGATTGTCTCAGCGTCGTGTTGTGTGGAACCACAGCAACCATTAGCCAGGTTCATGTAATGCAGTGAATGGCCCGCCTCGGCCAACAACATCATCGTGCCAGACATCAAGAACTCGATGTCATCTGGGTGAGCGGCAAGTGCAAGTACAGGAAGAGTCATGGGAAAATGGTGAGTCCGTGGTGTTAGCTAGTCCCCCCGCAGTGCCGGTAGCAGCGGTGCGCGCAGCGTGACTCGGATCGCAACCAGGCTCGTTATGATGCCGACCAGCAAGATCACGGAGATCATGATGGCCAGGTCCATGCCGGGCGCACTGGCTCCTGCCAGCGCGACATGTGGCAGGACCGCGCAGGCAGCCCCCAGTCCACCGGTCATTAAGCCACCCAGCAGCAGCAACAGATTTTCCAGCATGATCATGTTGGCGATCCGGCGACGAGGAAACCCGGTACTCCTCAACAACGCCAGCTCAGCGCGGCGTTCAATAATGTTCCGGACCTGGATCGTCGCCAGTCCAAACGTCCCCAGCAGCAATCCCAGTGCCCCCAGGCTCTGGAAGGTGCTGAGATAGGTATTCTGCACAGCCAGCAGCGAAGCGAGTTTTTGATCGGCACTCTGGATATCGAATCCATGGTCCCCAAGTTGATTCTCCAGCACCTGCTGGACCGTCTGGCGAGCTACAGTTCCCGAGTCGATCAGAAAGTAGCGATAGCCGCTGATCGTGGGAAAGAGCTGCTGAAAATCAACTTCTCCGATCAACAGGGTCCCTTGCAGCACACTGTTGGCCAGCAGACCTGCCACGCGAAAGTGGATTGTCTGGTCATTCTCGTAGGTGATCGGAAAGACCTGGCCGATACCTCCCATCAGCTGCAGGGCAAACATTGCGGTGTTCTTGTCAATGACCACCGGCACAGGATCATCCTTGCTACCCAGGTGCGGCTGCTCGTTATCCAGCAGTCGCCAGGGGTTGGCGATGCTCTGCTGATCTTCCGCAGCACTACTGGCCCAGGCAAAGTGGTCGGGTCCGGCGATGTCGAAATGAGCGACCAGCAGCGGACTGACGCCCAGCACCTGGGGTCGACGGGCGCGGTACATGTTATTGCAGCTGGCATCGTCTCCTGGCTTGAGCCGCAAGGGCATGATTGTGGCTCCCTCCAGCCGGTCGGTATTTTCTTGACCCAGCTGAAGAAGCTTGCCTTTTGATTCAGCCAGGTTTTCGTAGATAGCAACCGAGCTGGTTGCCAGGCTATCGAATCCACCGGTCCCGTTTCGCGTCACGTCGAGTCGAAAGGCCCCCATCGAGAGAATCAAGAAGCTGGCACTGGCTACCAGACCGATTGTCATGGTACTGCGCTGGGGATTTCGGCCGGCATTACGCATGGCCATCCTCAACAACACCGGTGGATCCGCCAGCGACCGGTTACCTTCACCGGAATTACGAATGCGTGCGCGGATCACTAACAGCAGTCCTGCCAGGATCGCTGCGCCACCGCCGACAAACGCACCAGCCTGCCCCTCGCTCCCCAGTATGGCCACAAACGACGGCTGGGCAGCAAGCCCCGCCAATGCCAGGCCACAGATGAATAACGAGAAGGTTGTGATCGACAACCAGCGCGGCGACTTGTAACGGGCGGACCCCAGACCCCCCTCCAGTTGTCCGGCTAGCAGCTGTCGGGCTGCGATTGTGCGACTCCGCCAGATCGATATGCCGATCGTGAGGATGGAGATCACCGTACCGAGCAGGCCACCCAGCAGCATAGTCTGGCCACTCCAGTGGAACTCCAGGAAGGGTGTCACGATTGCTCCCACCCACCAGCTGCGCAGGCCCGCCACCATCAAGATGGCATAGCCGATCCCGGCAGCCAGGCCGAGCAGACTACCAAGCACGCTGACCAGTGAATTTTCAGCGATCAGCATCCAGGCGATCTTCTTGCGGGGTATACCGAGTGCTGTCAACAGCCCGGTTTGTTGGCTGCGCTGCTGGAGACCGAGTCGGAACAGCAGGCCGACGAGCATCAGGGCGGCAGCAATCACAAACAGGCTGAGGGCAAGAAACAGCAGGTCGAAGGGCGTGGCACCGCTGGATGCTTCCAGGCCTTCGCGTTTGACGGGCAGAAATTCAAATCCCAGCGGTTCCTGCAGTTGCCGGGCCGAGTCGACGAAGGCGGATCCCAGCCGCTCGACATTCCATGGCTGGTCGGCAGCTGCCTGCTGGGAATCGTGCCCCTCTGGCACGATCCGGATCGAGGTGGTCTGGCCAAAACGACTTCCCCACAGCTTGTGGCCGACTTGAAGTGAGATGAAAGCCTTGGGCGTTGTGCGATAGTTGTTCCAGAATTCATCGTCCTGCGGTCGAATGGAATGGACCAGCGGAAAGGGCAGGTCCCAGTCGTTAATCGACCGCTTGTCAGTCACGCCCGGCACGCGGGGCGTCAGGTCAGGGTCGTTGATGAGTGAGCGTGGCTGCAGGTACCGAGCTGGTCGTCGCAGTCGATAGGGCTGGTCAGGCTTGACCAGATCCGCAATAGATGCGACCCGCAGATCAATGAAACTCTCCACATTCTTGCCGTGCGTTGTTTCCGGCTGGTAGAACTCGATTCGCAGCCAGTCCCCGGCGGCGACCTGCAGGTCGTCGGCTAGCCAACTGGTGATGATGATCTCGTCGTCTGCCGGTGGCGGAAGCGGAGAGCCGCTGGATCCAATCAACGGTCCCAGCGTGGCGGCGGGATCGACGGCGGCGATCAGTGAGTAGGGAACCAGCTGATCTTCCGCTACCTGTGGCTGCGTTTTATCAACCAGCCCGCTGGTCGACGTCGCATGCTGCTGATCGCTGGGCTTGTAAATGGCATTGGCCAGGTAGATCAGTACCGGCTGGCTCTGATGATCCTTGAAGGCGTGCCTGGCAACCTCGTCAACCTCGTCGCTCAATACCATCCGCGTGCTGGACAAGCTGAAATAGGAGAGCGTGATATTGGGAATAATATTGCGAGCATTTTCTGGCGGCTCCCAGCTGAGATCGACCGGCGTGATTAGCAGCCCGTAGTCTTCCAGTCGGGGATCGAGGGCAGCAGCTAGTTGCTTGCTGGCAGCAGCGTCGGGTGGCTGGTTCGGGTTCGTGCCGGCTACCAGCAGGGCATTGGCGAGCCCTTCTTGCCGCAAGGCTTCTTGCAAGGTTGGCAGGGCGATGTAGGCATTGCGGGAGAGCGACTGGCTGGCCCGCAGGTCAAACCGCCCCAGTCCCTTGGCGGGGATAACCTGAGCAACTTTCAATCGCGGCAGGCTACGGACCGGGTCATCTTTTTTCCCCAGCGGGCTGTCGGGATTGATGTCCTGTAGCTTCGGCAGCCGCAAGGTAACCCGATCGCCAACTCCGACACCGAGTTCCGTGGCCAGCGGTTCGTTCAGGATGATCTCGTTGGCTGCCAGCGCCGCCGGCCTGGCTGTATCAGACTTATCGAGGTCCCAGAACTCAGACTCGATACCGAGCACGAGCACGTTGCCCGCCCGCGACCGGTCCTGCTGGGGGTCATCGGTTGATGTCTCCACAGTTCCCTGTGGGAACATGATCGCCGGCACGGCCTGCTTGTAGTTTTCCCGGAAGCCTGGTGACGCGGCCAATTCGCTGGCCAGTTCGACTCGGAAGAACCGGTCGACAATGAGAATTTCATCGATGGCACCAAGTCGATCCAGCGTCAGTCCGCGCAGCGAGCCGCGCATCGAGTCACCGATCAGCAGGGCGCCGGTCAGGACGGCCGTGGCCGCAGCTACCCCGAGTGCCACAGCGACGTTAATTCGCCAGTGGTGGATGAGGCTGCGAATTACCAGTCGCCGGGCATTCATCTGGTCTCCAGCTCGTTTCAAGTAGCCACGAGTTTGCCGTCATCCAGTTCACGTTGCTGGTTGAGCATGCCCGCCATTTCCATGTTATGGGTCACCACTACCAGTATCATTTCTTGCTCCGCCTGCATCTCCAGCAGCAACTCTGCTATCTGCCGGGCGTTGCTGCGATCGAGGTTGCCAGTCGGCTCATCGGCCAGTACCAGGGTGGGGTTATGAACCAGGCTGCGGGCCACCGCAACTCGCTCCCGCTCACCACCAGACAATTCCGCCGGGCGGTGACTGAGGCGGTCAGTCAGCCCAACTCGGTCAATCAACACGTGAGCACGTTCCAGGCAGCCAGCATCCGGGCGGCCCAGGGCGATAGCCGGAACCAGCACATTTTCCAGCACAGAGAGCTGGGGCAGCAGGTGGTGGTCCTGGAATATAAATCCGATCTGCTTGTTACGGAATCGCGCCAGCTCGTCATCTGCCAGCTCGAAGGGGTTTACGCCATCCAGCTGAAAAGTACCACTTGTGGGCTGATCGAGCGTCCCCATGATGTGTAACAAGGTGCTCTTGCCTGAGCCACTGGGACCGACGATTGCCAGGTTGTCGCTACCGGACAACACCAGGTCAACTCCCTTGAGAATCTCAAGTGGCTCGCCGCGGGTGGGAAACTCGCGGGTGATCTGGACAAGTTCCAGCTCGGACATACGATCGTTCTGGTTGCTGGTGGAGGAGAGTTAGCTCGCACACAGAGCCCAGGTGCCAACACCGTAGAACGTGTACTCCACGTCAGGTTGCTGGTCCCAGACGGCTCCCAGGAATCCTCCCGAGGGGTGCTGCAAAGACCTAGCGTAACTTAAAGCTGCGGCATCGTCGATCATCTCACGCGCGTCCAGGTCAGTCAGCGTCAACAGGCCGGTGAAGGTACTCAGCAGGTCGGCGATGGGGATTCGCGTATTGGCTCTCAAACCACCCTCGTCGGTCTGCATCTCGGCCAGGAACTCTGCAGTCGTCTGCCGCAGATCGTCATCGATTGCATCCAGAATTCTCAGCGCCGCGATGGCGGCTGCCGTCGGATTTGTACCGGCTCGCTTCCCGGCACGGATTTCCAGGAAACCACCACCTTCCGCCTTCTGGGAGTGGAGAAAGTCGACCAGCCGTGCTGGCTCAGGCAACTCCCGCTCGATCAACTGCCTGACCAGCAGGACCAGGAAGGAATGGTAGGTGCTGCTGGCAATTCCCTCTTCCGCCTTGGCATAGCCACCATCGTCACGCCGCAACAGCTCCAGCTGATCGGAGACCCGGTCGGCCCAGCTGTCGGCCGCCTGCTGGAAGATATTGATACCTGCTGCCGAGTCGAGCAGGGCTGAGGCGAAGATCAGCGAGTGAAAGTCGACGATCGACTCGTGACCCTGTAAACGCTGTTGCAGGAAAGCTGCAGTTCGCTCGGCTGGTTCGCCCGACAGCTCACCCAGGATCGCCAGGCTGCGGAGCGCGAAGCTGGTGTAGTAGAGATCGCTGCCCCCCTCGCGTCCGGGAAAGCCACCATCGGGCTGTTGTTTATCAAGAATGAAGCGGGCCACGGTCTGCCGCGCATCGTCTGGCCAGTTGCCGATACCGGTGGCGAGCCGGATGGTCAGTGTTTCAAGGTAGCCGGCCATGCTGCCCCGCTTGGTTTAATCCTGCTGGGGAGATACATAGTGCTGCAGCTGTTCTCGCAAGGCGGCTGGAATCGCCAGCGGCTCGGGAGCTGCATCTGCTGTCATCCGGCAGCAGACTGAGACGATCTGGCCACGAGCAACTGCTTCGCCATCAAGCTGAAAGTTGCACTGGTAGGTGACGCTGGTGGTACCGAGTCGAGCGACCGACAGCTGGATTGTCAGCTCGTCCTCGAAAGCAACCGCTCGCTGGAAATCGCAGTTGGCAGAGGCGCGTGGCCAGCTGATGCTGCCCTCGGCGTCCTGGCTGACCACGCTGCTGCCAAGCTGACGCAAGAGTTCGTGTTCCGCCTGTTCCATAAAGCGAAAGAAGGCGGTGAAATGCATCATCCCGGCCGCGTCGGTATCGCAGAATTCCACCCGCCGGGTTGTTTGGTAGCTCGATGCCATGGCAAGGCAGTTCGTGCGGCCGCGATCAGTCGCCCGTGTAGGACATCAGGGCCATAAAGCGAGCTCGCTTGATCGCCAGCGTGATTGCGTGCTGGCTGGCAGCCGAACATCCAGTCTTGCGACGACCAACGATTCGGCCGTGTCGATTGACAAGTTTCTTGAGGAAGTCGATATCCTTGTAGTCGACATACATCGGCCGGGGCCGCTTGCCATCGACGAACAGGGGATCCTTCTTACGCGCGCGTGTCTGGGTCCGCTTTTTACGGGGCCGTGAGGGTCGTGAGGGTCGTCCTCGAGGTGGTGGCATGATTCAATCTACCTGTCTCTTAGAGTACCCGTGGTCTACCTCCCCAAAGTACGGGCTGACTTCCTGGACGTGCCTTTACATCAAGACAACGGAGGAGGGGGAATCAATTATTCTAGGCGAATATCATGCTGCCACAAGTGGCCGACCGCCAGCTAGTCAGCACTGACAAGGTACCTGTCGCCCGCCTCAGAGTTGCTCGCCACTGCTGCCGGGGAAGAACTTTTCCAGCGTCTGATCGCCTGGTGGTCGGGTGGCGAGCGAGACCAGTACCAGCGAGATGCTGGAGGCAATGAAGACCGAGGCCACAGGCAGCATCTCCAGGAACTTGTACTTTGGGTCCGGTGGGTAGCCCGCCTGGACAAAGAAGTAGATCCAACTCGCCACGGTGACCAGCAAACAGGCATAGGCTCCAGCGCGAGTCAGCCCTTTCCAGTAGAGGGCGGCCACAATCAGTGGCACCAGTCCGGTGAAGCCGGTGAAGCACCAGATCGCAAGATCAAAGATGCCTGGCGGATGCAGCAAGCTGACGAGGTAGGTGACAACCACAATGCCGACGATGAAGCTGCGAGCCATCATCACAACCTGCCGGTCGCTGAAGCGGTCACGCCCCTTCAACTCGAGCACAATGTCGTTGGTGAACATTGTTCCCAGGCAGAGGAACTGGCTGTCCAGTGATGACATCACGGCCGCCAGGATGCCGGCAGCCAGCAGGCCGGAGAGGATCGGCCCAGAGAGCTTTGCCACCATCATCGGCAAGATCAGATTGACACTCTTGAGCGTGCCTGGATCGATTACCAGGGCACCCTTGTAGAGGGCCGCGGTGGCCCAGGTGCCGATCAGCACACAGGGAAGCCAGACGATCGCAATCAGGATCGGGTGAGCCACAATTGGCAACTTGAAAGTGCTGGCGCTGCGGGCAGTCAGCCAGTGCTGAAAAATGTGTGGGAACATGGCAGCCGAGAGCGGGATCAGCAGATAGCTCAAGAAGAACAGGCGTGTGAAGACCGGGGGCCCCATCGTCAGCTTCTCCGGATGGGACTGCTGCACTTGTGCCGTGGCAGCTTTCAGGCCGGCCCAGATTCCCTGGCCGTCACCCAGCTGGGTGGCAATCACCAGGAATGCCACCAGTCCCAGCACCATGAAGACAAGTGTCTGGAAGGCATTGGCCCAGGCTGTACCGCGCATGCCACCGGCAAACACATAAGTCAGTACGACGGTGCAGATCATCAGCGAACCGAGCCAGTTGGGAACGGTCCCGGTGATACCGTGAATCACCGCCCCGCCGCCGAGGATTCCGATCAACAGGTAGGGGATCACGAGCAGGACCAGGACCAGGAACAGCAGTGTGCCAAAGTTGCGACTTTCCAGTCGGTCGCGAAAATACTGGACCTGGGTGGTGTACCCGTTGCGACGACCGATGGACCAGATCTTGACGCCCACCAGGAAGAAACAGAGTGAGTGCACGATGCCACTGGAGGATGCCATCAGGGCGTATACGCCGACGCCCCACTGAAAGGACTTGCCGGTCGACCCGACCAGGGCAAAGGCTGTCATGGTCGTGCCGAACAGGGAGAGCAGCAGCAGGACCGGGCCGATCGAGTGGCTAGCCAGCATGTAGTCCTTGGCGGTTCCCTGGCTGCGACGTCGTGCCAGCAGGCCGAACAGCAGCAGCAGGGCCAGGTAGCCAATGATGATCATCAGCTGAATGTTCATGCTGACCGTTCCTCCGGGGAATCGGCCTCAGTATCGGCCAGGTCCCTGGGCCAGCTGAACTTGACCAGCAGCGCCCAGGCGCCGGCAGCCAGCAGGGAGATCATCAGGTGGTAGGCCAGCACATGCGGCAGGAAGCCAAACCAGAGTCGCTCGTTACCCCAGGGTGCCGTCAGCTGGTGGAGTACCAGTACCAGCAGGAGCAGCAGCCATGGAAAGAGTGCGCGTGGCATCGCAAGCCAATGGTAAGGAGCGAGTGGTCAGAGGCCAGTGGTTAATTTAGCACTAACCACTAGTTGCTGACCACTCATGACACTCCGCTGCTCTGTCCATCCGCCCTGGGCGGAGCGGATATCACCAGGGTCCGCGGATGTAGTAGATCCCGAACTGACGGGTGTTCTGGGGGTTGGCCGGCGTGGGATAAAACGTCCCAGCTGCCGCGGCTCTCGATGCACCCATTCCCGGACGGTACTGGTGGATAATTGTCCGCATTTGCGAACTGGAGACACCCCAGCCGAGTGAGCGGGTGGTGTTGGCCGTTGGCGGTACGACCAAGGCACGCGGCATACCAAACGAGGGGCTGTAATATTGCCCATGCCAGGGCGTGGCCATTTCGTGGTTACGCTGCCAGAGACGCAGTACGCGCTTGTAGCGTGATTCGGCGTTCGCGTCTGCGGGGCAGATGATCACGAGCGTAGCGGTAAACAGCAGACCAAGGAGGATCTTCTTCATGGCGAGGCTTCCTTTCTCAGTGACAGCATGTCGCGGTGGGGGGGCCACCGCTCCTGGCCCTCGGTTAACCGCTGCGTGGATGACAGCGCGGCAACCTGTTTACCAGAAGAAGTTGGTGATTGGAGGTGCGATAGGCATCCGGGTCCAGAGGACTCGCGTGCGAGTCATACCGCGACCACCGTCGTAATAGCGATAGTAAGTTCGCTGATGGGAATAGAGGAATTCATGTGGCATCAGCGGCTCGTACGAGTAGTGCGATTGACCAACGACTGCCGGAACCTGGATCGGTGCCGGGTAGAGTTGGGCCGTTGCGCCGGATGGCGAAGGGGCATACTGGTTCTGGAAAAGTCGTGAACGGCGCGGGGTCGTCCAAAGGGCCGTTCGCTTGGGTCTCTCGAATTGCCCGCCGGCAACTGTGACCTCGACGGCCTTACGATCTTCTGCCGACGCGGTCGTTAAGACCATGCTGGCAACTGCTAATACTGTGATCATGCGCAACATGTTTATCGCTCCCTGGCGGAATCTGGCCTGCCTCGACCATGACCGCCATCTGTACTCAATACTAACCACCACGTAGTGACGGAGTCGAGAATGAATTCTCGAAAAACCCAAGACTAAAAACCACGCCATGGGCCGCCAACTGAATAACTCGGAATCCTTGCTGCGCCCTAGTGAGTCTTTGTTTGCCAGCTCGGGGGATTGGCGCTAATGGTCACCTGCTGACACAAATATGGCTGGGAAGGGTCCCTTCTAATCGATATAATCCGCAGACTCTGTTCATCGATCACAGGGAGCTGGTCTGTCTGACTGGCCACCAGATTCCACTCTCCCGCAACACCTGCTTCCGCACCCCGGCGGGGAATGCGTGCTGGAGCAGGTTGTCGGTGTATGCAGTCCAGGTCACAAGTAATCGATCGTGGGAAGTTACGGATGTCCGTCATGCCATCTGCGCCTCGCAGGAAAACCACAGCCAGTTCGCCGACTCGACGCCGTCGATTGACGGCCAAGTCGATGGCGGCCAATCAGCGCGATATCTCAGTCAGTGAGTTCTTTGCCAAGAATCGGCACTTGCTTGGCTTCGACAATCCTCGCAAGGCAATGCTGACGACGGTCAAGGAAGCTGTCGATAACTCGCTTGATGCCTGCGAGGAAGCTGGCATTCTGCCAGAGATCTGGGTCCATATTGAGGAGGTCAAGAATCATCGCTTCTCGGTCGCCGTGCAGGACAACGGACCAGGCATCGTCAAGAAGCAGATTCCGCTGATCTTTGGCAAACTGCTCTATGGCTCCAAGTTTCATCGCTTGCGAATGAGCCGTGGGCAACAGGGGATCGGCATCAGCGCCGCCGGTATGTATGGCATGCTGACGACCGGCCAGCCAGTCAAGATTACATCGAAGGTAAAGAAGCGGGAGTTTCATTACTACGAAGTCCAGATCGATACCAAGACCAACAATCCCGAGATCCTCAATGGCCGTGGTGAGGGAGTTGATATTTCCAGCAGGAATCGGGAGCGGGACTTTGCCAAGCTCTCGATCAACTGGGTCTCCTTTTATGATCCAGTCGACGAGCAGACAGAACCGGCCGAGGTGATGACTGGCACGCGAGTCAAGATTGAACTGGAAGGGCGACACCAGCGTGGTCGCGGCAGCGTCGACGACTACCTCGCGCAGACCGCTATCGCCAACCCGCATGTGACCCTGCATTTTCATGATGCCGATGGTGCTGAGCGGGTCTTTCGGCGGTCCACAGATCAACTGCCTGTCGAACCCAGGGAGATCAAGCCGCACCCCTACGGAGTGGAACTTGGACGACTGGTGACGATGATCAAGGATGTCAAGGAAGGCACAATCGCCCAGTTCCTGACCGGATCGTTTTCCCGAGTCAGTGCGGCGGTGGCGAGGAAGATCTGCGCGCAGGCAAAGGTCAGCACGCGGGCGACCGTTCGTAAGATCAACCAGGATGATGTGGAGAGCATCTATGATGCAATCCAGCTGACCAAGATCAAGAATCCCTCTACCGATTGCATTTCGCCGATCGGTGAAGAACTGCTGATCAAGGGACTGCACCAGGTCGTTCCCGGTGAGTTCTACACAGCAGCCACTCGGCCGCCCGCAGTCTACCGAGGGAATCCTTTCCAGATCGAAGTTGCCTTGGCCTACGGTGGCGGTACCACGGTTCAAAAAGTATCGCTTGAGTTGCTCGAACGAATGATTCGTGAAAGTGATGCCCGCACGCTTCGCCAGTTCCTGCTCAATACCTTTGACGGCATGGGGAACGGAGCGGCTGAGAAGATCCTTGCGGAAGCCAGTTTTGGTAGCCGCCAGTCACCCGCCAAGCTGAAGCCGAAGCAAATGGCTGATCTGCATGAAGCGATGAAAAATGTCAACGTCGCCGATCGACAGAGTATGCAGGTGCTGCGATACGCCAACCGCGTGCCGCTGCAATTCAAACAGCGTGATTGCGCGATCACGCAGGCCATTATGAATACCAACTGGCGACCCTACGGGCTTAGCCAGTCCCGCGGATCTCTGCCCTCCGGACCGATCACCGTGATGATCCACATGGCCAGCGTGTGGGTGCCCTTTACGAGTGAATCGAAGGAAGCTATCGCGGCCTACCCGGAAATCGAAAAGGAACTGCGACTCTCAATCCAGGCGGTTGGTCGGAAACTGAAAATGTATCTCCGCCGACGCCAGAATGTGAAAAAACAAAGCGATCGACGTAGCGTGTTTCAACGCTACCTGCAGGAAGTGGCAGGGGCAGTCAACGAGATCAATGGCACAAACCAGCAAGCACTCTACAACAAGCTGGTAAAAGTTGCCGAGCGAGTGACCGCGGCAGCGGATATTCGTATGAATGATCGAGGTAAAGTCGTGGCAGAAGAAGAGTATGGCCAGAATGTACTGATCGTTGATCAGGATATTGATCAGTTGCTGGGCCCTGAAGAGGGCAATGGCCAGTCAAGATTGTTCGAGTAACGCTGCCGCTTGCGGCATGTCCCAGGTCGGGTTGCTAACAGACAGGTAAGAGCATGGCCAAGAGAAAGACCAGCCGTCAGAAGACGGCTTCCGAGCTAAACCCACGTGACCGTAAGACGATGGACTCGATCGTCGGACTGGCGGATGGAGTGGTGAAACTTGCCGGTCGTGGGCGGGTACCCTATGTCGATATTCCCTCCCGATCGCTCTCGAATGTGAACTACAGCAAACGCCGCAAGATTCTCGAAATGGGATCGTCGACGAACCGACGGGAACTTTTCAACCTGGCCCAGGCCCGCTCGTATATGCAGACCCTGCTGGTAGGGAGTGGCTGTAAGCAGCTGATCGAACAGGGTAAGACGACCAGCATTCGTGGACTCTATTATCTGCTCAAGCACACCATCGCAGGTTCCCGTGAAGAGACCTTCGATGACCAGGCGGATTGTGATCCAGTCATCGAGGATGTCGAAGTTGCGCTGAATGCACTGCGTGAGGAATTACATGTCTACGCGTCGAACCGGGGGTCGATGGTGGGCAATATCATCGTCAACGATAGCGGTGATGAAATTGACTGCTCGAGGATGGGGAGCGGTGGCTATGCTATTCCCTCGATCGTCGAACCGGAGATCATGCAGTTCGTTAAGTGTGACGCGGACTTTGTCCTGCATGTCGAAAAAGATACCGTCTGGCGACGGTTCAATGAGGACAAGTTCTGGAAACAGCACAACTGTATCCTCACCCATGGCAATGGCCAACCGCCACGTGGAGTGCGACGACTGCTCTACCGCTTGAACAAGGAACTTGACCTGCCTGTCCTCTGCTTGCTGGATAATGACCCCTGGGGGTACTACATCTATAGCGTGATCAAGCAGGGCTCAATCAACCTGGCCTTCGAATCCGGCCGGATGGCCATTCCCGGCTGCAAGTTTATCGGCCTCCGCAGTATCGACTACAAACGCTGTGACCTGTCGCCCAGTGTGCAGATCCAGCTGAGTGATACAGATATCAAGCGAGCCAAGCAGATCGCCAATTATCCCTGGTTCGAAGGCAAGCAGCGCTGGCAGAAGGAAATCAAGCAGATGCTGGAGAACGGCTTTAAGCTCGAAGTCGAATCGCTGATCAGCAAGGACATTAGCTATGTCACCGAGGAGTACGTTCCGGAACGACTCAAGAAAGCGGACTTCCTCGATTGATCCGCCAGCTCATTTTTTGTTATCCACGCTGAACTCTGCTGGGATTGTCCGTTGGATCGATACAGGCCGGGCCTTTCCATCCATGGCAACTCAGAGCCCAGACGCTGAGACCGTAGAGTCCCTAAACAGGTGCCCCTGCTCCCATATTCCTCGCCTCCTGCTGGCTCACGTCGCAGTGCTGACAGTACTCCGATGTCGTGTAATAAGTCACATAACTGTGCTGCACCAGTTGTGGATGCACCTGCTCATCAAACAGGACCTCGTCAATCAGCCATCCCAGCACGGCAGGCGCGGAGAAGTGCGGGCAGACGATAATCCCGACTCCAATCAAGGCCAGCTGGGCCAGTAGGTCCCGTAGCATCTCCTGGATTTCATCCAGGTTCACCCCCTGTGGGAATCCCGCACGCGGCGGGGAGGAAATCAGCTCGTGGATGGCAACATCGTGGCTGCCATCCGATAGCTCGTCGAGGAAGCTACACAGCTGTTCCACGTTGGTCTCGTCCGCCAGATCAGCCAGTAACAGCGGCTGCTCAGAATCCGACAGCAGGCTTTCGCTGCGCAGTAAGGACGGCGACCAGCGGCACGTTCGTGACGCCGGGGCGGCGAAGTCAAGGACGTCCTGCAGTGCAGCAGGCAAGTCGGAGAGGCATCCGTCATGGATTTCCACGTCCAGGTTATCAAGTGTAAACTCGATATGACCATTCTGCCCAAACCAGTTCACGGTCAGCGTGCCGATCTCATCGCAGTCCGTTCCTGTCCAGGAAATGTTTCCGGCAGCACCCACCTGGTGCAGCAGCAGGCCCGCCAGCCGATTGTCAGCAGGAGCGTTGAGTGGGCTGGCTGCACGAGCAAAACAGATTCGGCGGCCATGCAGTGTAAAGTCGCAATTGCCGGCCAGTTCCAGCATCAGTGGCGTGTCGATGCCGGTCAGTCGCAACCAGCCCGCCACGCAGTTATTGACCGTGTTATCCAGCTCGCCCTGCAGACAGTAGTTGCTCAAGTGAATCGTCATCGCTCGCGACCTCCCTGGCATTCGAATAGTTTTCCGGATGGGCACCGTAGATCGAATCAGACTCCAGCTCAATGGTGTGACATGACAGCCAGTGACAGCGCGATGATCAGGGACGAGGAACCCCTGACCCTTGACCACGAACGACCGCTCTGGCTGTTACAATGCGCCTCGGAAAGCCGCTTCAGGAGGGATCTCGTCGATGCCATTTCGAATGCCATACCTGCTCACGTCAGTTCTCCTTTTGCTGTGTCTGGGTGTCACCATCAACAGCTCCGCTCGGGAACCAACAGACTTCACTCCGGTCCGCAGGCTGATTGAGCGGGCGATCGACAGCGGTGAAGTTCCCTCGTTCGCAATTGCGGTCGTAAAGGACGGCCAGATTATCTGGGAAGAGGGTTTTGGAATGGCGGGCAGCGGCAGTGTCAAACCAGCAACCGCTCACACCATGTACTCACTGGCTTCGATTTCCAAACCGATCACGGCCACCGGCCTGATGATGCTGGTTGATCAGGGCACGTTGAAACTGGATTCGCCGGTGAATGACTACCTGGGCGATGCCAAGGTTGTTTCGCGAGCTGATGAAACTCAGCAGGCCAGCGTCAGGCAGCTTGCCAACCACAGTTCAGGCCTGCCACTGCATTACCAGTTCTTCTACAACACCTTGCAGAAGGATGTGATTTCCCGCGACGAGTCGATTCGGCGCTACGGTGTGCTGGTGACACCGCCGGGTGAGGTCTACCAGTATGCCAATCTTGGCTATGGCATCCTGGATCATGTGATCGAGCGGGTAAGCGAGCAACCTTTCGGCACGTTCATGCAGGAGCAGGTGTTCGGACCACTTGGTATGCACCACACCGCCCTGCACGCTCCGGCCAACAAGACAACACTCCCAGTGGCAGAGCGGATTGGGCCCGATGGCAAAACGATCCCCTACTATGGCTTTGACCATGATGGTGCATCGGCGTTTTATTCCAGTGCCCATGACCTGGCGCGGTTCGCCATGTTCCACCTGCAAACACCACTCGATGACCAGACTCCACCACTGACCGCTGACTCGATCAAGGCGATGCAAACACCGACTGCCCCGATCGACGCCAGCTCAGGTTACGGCATCGGCTGGCGAATTGATGAAGATGATCACGGCCAGCGCGTTGTCAGCCATAGCGGCGGCATGCCGGGAGTTCGTACCTGGCTGGTGATGCTTCCCGAGCACAAGATCGCGGTCGTGGCACTTACCAACCGCAGTTCCGACTTGCCCTTCCGTGCCGGTCGTGAAGCACTCTCGGTGTTGCTGCCAGAATATGCTGCCGCCCGCCGCAAGGCCGAGCGAGAGATGTCGACGTTTTCACCCCCACAGGAATTCCGACCCGACGCCGCACTGGCTGGCCTCTGGAGAGGTACCGTCGAGACTTATGCCGGCAGTCGACAATTGACGCTCTGGATTCACCCGGATGGCGATCTCGAGGCCCAGCTCGCCGGGCAGTTGAAAGCGCATGTCAGCAACGCCCGCCTGACTGACGGCATGCTGCTCGGCACGTTCGATGCGGATATTGATACAGCCGATACGGACAGGTCGCCCTACCATCTGCGGCTGCGATTGCGAGTTGAAAAGGATCGACTCTCCGGCAACGTTTCGGCCGTATCGATCAACCGCTCGGATTCTGACCCGCGAGCCAAGTTGCCGGTCAATTCCCAGTTTGCTGTTAGCCACTGGCTTTCGCTCGAACGGATTTCGCCACTGGCTGGCCCGCTAGCACTGTTCGATGGCACGCAGCTGGGTCAGTGGAAAGTGACCGACAAGTTTGACTTCAAGAACCACGGCGAGATCAAGGCTGGCAAGGGTGTGATCAGCCTGGCCGAGGGTGCTCCCGCTAGCGGAATTCACTGGGATGGCGAGCTACCCAACAGCAACTATGAAATATCACTTCAGGCTCGACGGACATCGGGCTCCGATTTTTTCTGTGGCCTGACATTTCCAGTCGGTGAATCTCATTGTTCATTTATCGTTGGTGGATGGGGCGGTGGTGTGGTCGGTATGTCGAATATCAACAACATGTCGGCAGTCGAAAATGAAACCACTGGCTACCTGGAAGTGAAAGACAACCGCTGGTACCAGATCCGCGTACGGGTTACCGACGGTCACCTGCGAGCCTGGATTGATGGCGAGTCGATGGTGAATATCGAGCGTGCTGACAAGAAGTTTTCCATCTGGTGGGAGCAGGAGCCGCTCCGGCCGCTCGGTATCGCCAGCTGGAATACCGCAGCTGAGCTGCGTAACATCCGCATCACCTATGCACTTGATAAGTAACGGCAACTCGCCGGCCTGTCTTCCGGCTGAGGGAAGCTGATCATGGAACTGTTTGAATTGTCCCAGCGGCCAGACGCACTGGCTGAATTCCCAGCAGTGATGCAGATCCCGGTCCAGTGGGGTGACCAGGACGCCTATCGACATGTCAACAACGTGGTCTCGCTGCGCTGGTTTGAAACAGCCCGCCTGGCCTATTTTGACGCAGCTGGTATTCGCCAGCTGGAAGACCAGGGGCTGGCTCCTATCCTGGCGTCGGCATCGCTGGACTACCATCTCCAGCTGCTCTATCCGGATACGATTCTGTCAGCCAGCAGGATTTCGCGAGTCGGCAGTAAGAGCCTCACCATGGAACATGCGATTTACAGTAAGGGCCAGCAGAAAGTGGTCACCGGGGGGACATGTATCCTGGTCATGTATGACTACAAGCTGCAGGAGTCGGTGGTCGCCTCGGATGAGATCCGCCAGCTGATCGAGACCTTCGAAAGTCGAACGGATTAAGGGGCCAGGGGGATCTGTCGGCGATCATGACTGAGCAACTTCCAGGCACTTTTTACGATTACCCTCGCTATTACGACCTGGTCTATGGCTCGGACTGGAAAGCCGAGCGGGACTTTCTGGTTGCTGTCTTTGAGCAACACGCCAGTCGCCGCGTGAAGCGTCTGCTTGAGCCTGCCTGTGGAAGTGGCCGGTTGCTGCTACCGCTGGCCCGCGCTGGCTTCCTGGTCAGTGGATTGGATTTGAATCCGGCGATGGTCGAATACTGCAATCGCCGCCTCGACCGTCATGGCTTTGGCCAGCCCGCCTGGGTTGGCGATATGTCTGATTTTGAACTGACCACTCCGGTCGATGCAGCGTTCAACACCATCAACAGCTTTCGCCATCTTGAAGATCACCAGCAGGCGGTTGGTCATCTTGAAAGCATGGCTGACGCAGTCGCCGTGGGTGGGCTCTACGTGCTGGGACTGCACCTTACTCCCACCGCCAGGCCCTCAACCGAAGATGAATCCTGGTCGGCGCGTCGTGGTCATCTGGCGGTCCAGACCAGCATGCAGCTGATTGACCGGAACCTCTCCCGCCGACGAGAGCGATATCGCATGAGCTACGATATCTGGACACCGACGCGGCATGCGCAGCTGGTCGATGAATTCGATTTTCGTACCTATACGGCCGAGCAATTCCAGTCGCTGTTGGCGGAGGTCCCCGCCCTGCAGGTTGTGGCGATGTACGACTTTTCTTACGACTTGAAGCAGCCACTTGAACTGGATGCAAGCAGCGAGGACGTGGTCTTTGTACTAAGAGTCAGAGGGTAAATGCTGGCTCATACCACACGGGTCTTCAGTTCTTCTCCAGCCAGGCCCAGCAGCAGGTTCTCGACTGAGTTCTCTGCCATCTGTTGACGAGTCTGTTCTGTCGCGCTGCCCAGGTGCGGAGCGATTGTCACGTTGGACAGGCCCAGCATGGGATGGTCGCGTGGCAGTGGTTCCGGATCGGTTACATCCAGGGCCGCGTGATAAATCGACCCTTGCTGCAGGGCCGTGGTCAGCGCGGCTGTATCGACCACCCCACCGCGGGCCACGTTGACAAGAATCGCCGTCGACTTCATCCGTTCCAGCTCCTGCTCACCAATCAACCCCTCGGTCTCTTCCGTCAGCGGGCAGCTCAACACAACATAGTCCGACTGGGCCAGCAGCTGATCAAACGGCGTGTAGCGCGCCTCCAGTTCGGCCGGCAGATCGTCCCGCTCGTTACGGTTGTAATAAAGGACCGACATATCGAACGCCCGTGCTCGGCGGGCAATCTCCAGGCCAATCCGGCCCAGCCCGATAATCCCGATCGTGCTACTGTGAACTTCCCGTCCCAGCATGTAGCCCGGGTCATAGTAAGTGAAGTCGGCGGAGCGGGCGTAATGATCTCCCTCGATCAGTCGCCGGCCAGCGGCCAGCAGCAATGTCATTGCCATGTCGGCGGTGGCACCGTTCAGGATCTCGGGGGTGTTTCCCACCGGTATGCCGCGTTCGCCTGCCGCAGCCAGGTCGACGTGGTCGACCCCCACGCCATAATTGCTGATCACCTTGATATTGGGAAAGCGATCCATCAACTCGCCATCCACCAGCCGGTGGCCGTAGGTGTAGATGGCAGCGATAGATTCATCCCCGTCGCCAACAGGCGTCTCCCAGGGAAGAATCTCCACCTTGCCTGCCAGTAACTCATTGGTATTGGCAGCCAGCGGCGTATCGGCAATCACGCGAGGTAGATTCATCTTGTCCTGCCATACCGTTGAGGTGAAGAAGCGAGGAGGTTGTCAGACGTGGTCAATTTCCCTGAATCGCTCTGCCGCTTCAAGCACGGCGTCGGTTATTTCCAGCGAGTCATCGAGCGGCTTGATCATGGTGATTTCTACCTGGCGAGCTGTCAGCTCCAGCCGGCCGGCTTCTTCTGCCAGTTGAGGGAGCCATCCGCCCAGGCTGCCACAGCCCTCTCTGGCTGCCAGTGCCGCCAGGCTGCGGACCATCCGCTGCAGTCGCAGGTCCGTGGTCTCAGCCAGTCCCCAGTCCTGGATTTCCCAGCAGTCATCTCGACAGCGTACGCGCAGAAAACCGGCTGGCTCTGGCCCACCATCATCCAGCAGGAATGTGCGGTCGTCGGATTGCTTGCGGAACAGGTAATCCCAGTAGGCCTGGTCGCGCACAATCGCCAGCTGGTCATTGGCGATCGACTGCTGATACCAGCGGGCCAGCTGGTCTGCATGGGCCGCTGCCTGAACTTCTGCCAGCTGCCACTCGCCATCGATCGCTGCGGTTGCCAGCTGCATTTCCCAGCTGGGACAGATCTGGTAGCCCATCCGTTCGTAATAGCCTGTACTGATATCAGAGAAGAGGATACTGGCCACCGCACCCTGCTCATGTTCCTGCTGCTCAACCCAGCTGATCAGGCGCGGCGCATGGCCCGCGCCACGTTGGCTGGGGACTGTGTGCACAGCACCGATCATGATTCCATGGACCGACAGGCCCGCCAGCTGCAACTCGACCGGATAACTGCCCAGTGAAACAACCACTTCGCCAGCCAGGCAACCGACGTACCAGTTGGCGCGGGCATGTTGTGCAGAATGGATCCGCTTCTGCATGTGCTCTTCCAGCGTCGGAGCCCATGGCCAACATTCAAACACGTTTGCAAAGGCTGCCAGTCGCTGCTGTTCGTCAGCCAGGCCTAGCTTCAGTTCTTCAGGCATCGGTGATTCTCTAGCGGAGTTGCCACGATTCATCAAACAGCCCGGTTCCGAGCAGCTTGCCTGCGGATTCGCGGTCGGGCAATTGGCTCATATCGATGATAGCCCAGTCCAGCAACTTTGGATTCTGCAGGGAATTCGTGCGATCGTGGCCCTCCCGGTGGGTCGGTCCACTATTGATCACCACATAGCGGTCGGGATTCAGTGGATTGGGATAGACCAGTATTGGCATCTGCGTGCTGGCGTCGTATTGCTGGTTGCCGAGCTGCAGAACCTGATCTGACCATTGGATCGGCAGGGCATGGTTACCATCCCGCGGACCGAGGCTGGTCAAGCGGTGGATCAGGCTATTCGAATCGGGCGTACCCCAGAGCACCAGGTTGTACTGCTGGATATCCTCGGCGGTGACGTCCTTGTCCGGCTTGACCCGTGCATGTCCCCGGTAGAGTGACTCCCAGCGATGGAGAAAATGATCCAGTTCAAACTCTACCCATCGTTCAGCCAGTGGATTGGATGAAGTTCCTGAGGGGACGACAACCAGGAACGGAGACAGGAAGGCATCATCAATTGGTCCCTGCAGCCCATGCCGTTTGGCCAGGCCATCGGTCGGCAGCTTGCGTAGCCAGTGGAATTCTCCATCTGAACCCTTCGAGAGAATGGCACGAGCTGGCGCCTTCAGCTTCAATACACCAGGCGGCTTGATTGATCTGCCGTTGACTGAAATCGTGGCGGCGTACATGTCCTCAAATGGTGTCAGCTCCAGCATCGTCACATTCTGAGTTGTCACTTCCACAACAGGCTTCTGGTTGGGGATGATGCGGGCATCAATCCGCGCCTCCTGCCAGTGGTGCTCGAGCCGCAGTGCCTGGACCCAGTGGACCTTGTTGTAGCGCAAGGTGCGCGTCTGCAAATGAACCTCGGTCGGCGTGGCCGCTTGCCCGCGATCGACCGCCTTGGCCAGTCGCGAAAGGATGTCTACCAGTGAATCCTTGTGATAGCTGTGACCCATACCGGGGCCAATAATGTGAGTCAGTTTGCGCCCGTGATGAAGATAGGCTTCCTCCATCACGCGGGCTGCCTGGATCTGCTTGTCCAGCTCGCCGCTGTAGGCGATCACTGGCACATTAAAGAGGTTCCGCACATAACCTGGCACGTCATACATGCCCCACATCAACTGAACATGGTCCGGCGGGAACTTCTCTGGCGTGAGCTTGTTGTAGAGCGCTGTCTCGGCAAAGCCGGCTCCGGGACTGACTGCTACCCAGCGGTCCGCGTAATGAGCACCGACATGCCAGGCTCCAGCTCCGCCCATGGAAAATCCAGCCAGCACGATGCGCCGTGAGTCGATGTTATAGCGCCGCTGGACATCGGCCACGGCATCAAGCACATCGATTTCCCCGGCGGATTTAAAGCCCATACAGTGGCGACCGAAGGGGTGCAGCACGATCGCGCCGGCGGGAGCAATGCGACCGGCCCGCGTCATCCGCTGAGCGATGAAGTGCATGTCGGTGATCTTATCACCACGACCATGCAACCAGACATAAAGAGGTACGGGCTTGTCGAGAGCCAGGTCCTCGGGAATCTCCAGGCCATACGGCTGCAGCGAACCATCGATCGATGATCGGTAGCCTCGGACCACGCGGCCCGGCGCCGACGTCCAGTCGCTTTGCCCAGCATCTAGTTGTGCATGCCGTCGTTCTGCCTCGGCCAACAGCGATCGTGCGGTCTCCACATCTGCTGCCTTGTAAAATTCACCAAACTTGATGGCCCAGGCGACCGCCTTGGTGAATACCGCCACATCGGTGTAATGCTCGTCATCCCGATGCTCATCAAGCCCCTGCTGGATCTGCTGCAGGGAGCTAACCAGGCCATCCAATTGTTCTGCCGGCACTTCAATCCCCGCTGGCGGGATGTGGCGGTCGACTTTTGGGATCGCTGGCAGCGCGTCGCCCGCGGTCACAGGTTCGGGTAACTTGATCCGCGTGCCAGCTTCTCGATGAAATCCGTCCGGCCGGGGCAGATTGGCTGGTGCGTCGGCAGTTGCGATCTGCCATTGCTTTAACTGGCCTTGCAGGCTGGCAAGCAGCTCCCGACGGCCTGGATCCGACGCCAGGTTTTTAAGTGAATAGGGATCCGCTTCCACGTCATAGAGCTCTTCGGCTGGCCGCGGTGAGATAAAACAGTCCCACTGGTGTGGCGGCAGCGTACCGGCATCGCGCATTCTCTGCATGAGAACATAGGTCGGGCTGCGAACCGCATCTGCTGGTGGCGTACCAGGAAACTGCGGGTAACCGTTGTAGATATAGAGGTACTTTCGGGTACGGACACTGCGCTTGTATGCCGAGTAATCGTGCCAGTTGTGCTCCGCAATTACATGATCACGCACCTCGATCGCCGGGTCTTTCAATGTTGGCTGCAAGGAGTGGCCCTGGAAGCTGTCTGGAAGCTCCAGTCCGGCCAGCTCCAGCAGCGTGGGGGCAATGTCAACACTGCTGATCAGTGTCTTGTTGACCGAGCCAGGCTGGATGACTTGCGGCCAGCGAGCGACGAACGGTGTTTGCACACCACTGTCGTAAAGCGTGGTTTTGGAACGTGGAAACGGACGACCGTTGTCCGACATGTAGATCACCAGCGTATTCTGATCGACGTCCTGGGAGCTCAGCTCAGCCAGCACCTTGCCGACGTAGCTGTCCAATCGACTGACCTCGTCGTAATACAGCGCCAGGTCGCCACGGGTAGCCGGCAGATCTGGCAGGAATGGGGGAACAGTCACGTCGGCTGGTTTGTGAGGCGGATCAACTGCACCGGGCTGATAACTGCGGTGCGCGTCGCTGGCGGCAAACCAGAAGAAAAACGGTTTGTCACGAGGACGTTCACGCACCACCTCGACCCACTTTTCACAACCGCTGGGACGCCCTCCTTCGATGCGGTCAAATCCACTGCGAGCCGGGTTGCCCAGGTGCCACTTGCCGGCACTGGCCGTGTAATACCCGGCCTCACGCAGCAGGGCGGCAAAGGTTGTCTGGTTGGCGGGCAGCGGTTGATGCAGTTCCCCGGCACCCGTGCTGTGAGGATAGCGGCCGGTCATGATGCTGCAGCGACTCGGGCTGCAGGAACTGCAGGTCAGGAAGGCGGCATCGAACCGCATGCCCTGGCTGGCGAGTTGATCCACGTGCGGTGTTCGCACACCGCTGTTGCCGTAAACGCCGATGTCGTTCCAGCCGATATCGTCGGCGATGAAGATGACAAAATTGGGCCGCTCGGCAGCCGAAGACCAACCAACCAGAACAAACAGCAGGAGCAGGGAAGGACATAAGTGTCGCAATTGGCGAGTCAGCACGGGAGCTCTCCTTGGTGGAGCAGAAGCGATTAAACCAGCGGGTCCAGTATAGCGCCCGTCAGTTACTGCTGACCACCAAGGACCACGTTGATTGACGGACAGGATCCGCCATACTGGTGGCTCACGAGACCACGCTCTGTAATCCAAGAACCCAGCACAAGTTTTCTCACCTGGAGTCCCTCCCATGCGACAGCTGCATCTGCCATCAACGCTACTTGCCATACTTGGCCTGGCCATCCTTGGCAGCGGAATCCAGGCGGAACCGTTGCCGAACACGGACAAGCTGACACTAGAAGGCGATATCAGCTCGCAGCTGGTCGAGGGAGTTGACCGCTTCCTGCTCAAGCGACTCGATGCGTCGATCGCCAGCCGGGCAAAGCACTGGCAGCGAGACCTGTCCTCAGCAGAAGCGTATATCAAGTCAGTAGCAGGCAACCGGGCTCGGTTGGCAGAGATCAGCGGTGTTGTTGACGAGAGAGTTACATCAGACGATGTGGACACGGTCCAGCTACTGTCCTTGCATGGCGAGATACGAGCGGGCAGTGGACCGAATGGACTGACGGTCGCCAACATTCGCTGGAACTCGATCCGCAACATGCATGGTGAAGGCCTGGTCCTGCTGCCTCAGCAGCAGGTGACTGACCGGATCGTGATTGTGATCCCGGACGCTGACCAGACTCCAGAAATGCTGGCAGGACTGGTGGAAGGCCTGCCGCCTGAGCAGCAGGTTGCCAGCCTGCTGGCCCAGAGTGGTTGCACGGTGATCGTGCCGTCGATCATCAACAGGGAATTCAAATCACACGGTCGCGGCGGCAAGATCACGAACCGGGAGTTTGCCTACCGGGCAGCGTATGAACTGGGTCGCCACCTGATCGGTTACGAGGTTCAGAAGATCCTGGCCTTGATCGATGCCATGGATGCACAGTTCAAGCGTCGCGGTATCGACACCCAGCGATATGCCGTGATGGGCTGGGGTGAGGGCGGCCTGCTGGCACTCTATTCAGCAGCACTGGATCAGCGCATCGATGTGACCTGCGTGAGTGGCTATTTCGATTCACGCCAGGATGCCTGGCAGGAGCCTGTCTCGCGCAACGTGTTCAGCCTGTTGGAACAATTTGGGGATGCCGAAATCGCTAGCCTGGTTGCTCCCCGGGCACTGATCATTGAAGCCGCCAGGGGTCCCGAGCTGGAATTGACAGGTGGTGCCGGGGCACCGTTTGCTCTCGATTCCCCCCAGCCAGCTGTTGTGCGGGCCGAGTTTGAGCGGGCCAGGGAGTTGCTTGGCAACAAGGCAGCATTGGTTGAAAACCTGCATTTGGTCCAGAGTGGCGATGGCAGCGGACCGTTCGCTGACAAGGCGACAGTCGCCACCCTGCTCGAGGCACTGGATCCCGACCTGACTGCCGTCGCGAGACCCCAGCCGATTGAAGTAAACACGGCCGGGTTGGCCGATGACGCTGCTCGCCAGGCTCGCCAGATGCAGGAAATTGACGATCACAACCAGTGGTTACTCAAGAAGAGCCCGTTGGTTCGCAAGGAATTCATGAGCAAGCTGGATACCAGCAGTGTGGCGGCTTACGAGAAGTCGGTCGAACAATACCGCGAGCACTTTCGTCACGAGGTAATCGGTCATTTTGACCTTGAGCTGCTACCGTCGAATCCCAAGACTCGATTGGTCGAGGAGACGGAAAAATGGACTCGCTATGAAGTCGTGCTGGATGTCTTTGAGGACGTGATCGCCTACGGGCTGATCACGATTCCCAAGGGGATTAAGCCGGACGAGCGTCGACCGGTGGTGGTCTGCCAGCATGGCCTGGAGGGGCGTCCACAAAGCACGATTGGGGAGGAGCAGGAACAGTATTATTCCCGTTTTGCCACCGTGCTGGCCGAACGCGGCTTTGTCACTTTTGCTCCGCAAAACCTTTATATCTTCCGCGACCGTTTTCGTTCGCTGCAGCGAAAGAGTTATCTGATCAAGAAGACGCTGTTTTCCACGATCGTGCCGCAGCACCAGCAGATCGTGAACTGGCTCAAGCAGCAACCGTTTGTGGATGGCAAACGAATCGCGTTCTATGGACTGTCCTATGGCGGTAAGAGTGCCATGCGGATTCCGCCGCTGGTAACCGATTACTGTCTTTCCATCTGCTCGGCAGATTTTAATGAGTGGGTTCGCAAGAACGCTTCGACGCAGCACACGTTCAGCTATATGTGGACGGGTGAGTACGAAATTTTTGAGTGGAACCTGGGTAGTACATTCAATTATGCCGAGATGGCCTACTTGATCTGCCCGCGGCCGTTCATGGTGGAGCGCGGCCATTTTGACGGCGTCGGCGTGGATGAATGGGTGGCTTACGAATACGCCAAGATTCGATTCCTCTATGCCGCCAAGTTGAAGATCCCAGGGCAGACGGAAATCGAGTGGTTTGACGGGCCGCACAAGATCAACGGCGTGGGCACCTACAAGTTTCTGCATAAGCACCTGGACTGGCCAGAACCGTAGGGCGGACTCAGTGGCAACGATCCGTTCCAGATCGATCCGCCGAAAGTGGAGCGAATGGACCGGGTGAAAATACAAGGTCTTACTGCAGAGGCGAGGCGAGGGAGAGTCGCCTGCGGCGAATCAGCAGCGGGTTTGTGCAGTCCGAGCGGGCCTGCGGCACAACAACACGACTGAGGTGAATAGCGAATCTGCTGGCAAGCTGTTACCATTTTTTAGTGTCACCCACCGAGAGAAGTGAGAGCCGCCTCGCGGTGGCGTTTTTTCCTCCATCCCTTCCGCGGGGTTGATTCAAAGGATTCAAGAACATGAAGAAGTTGCATCGACAAATACTCCCTGTTGCCCTCGCTTTGTCCGTGGCGATCATCGGGTTTCCCGGCTGCAAGGGTGGCAGTAGCAAGGAAGAAGCTTCAGGCACACCGGAATTCCTCAGTGTCGGCACAGCCCAAATTGGCGGCGCTTTCTATAACGTCGGTGCGGCCATTAACGACGCCTTGAATGAAGGCAAGGACGAGGGTGGCTGGCGCAAGTCGAATGCTGAAGCAACCGGCGGTTCGCTTGAGAATTATCGACTGCTGGAATCGGGTGACATCCAGATCGGGATGGCGAATTCGTCGATCTCCTATTTCGCTGTTCGAGGTACGGCGGGCTTTGACAAGAAATACGATGTGAAGACGATCATGACGATGTTTCCCCTGATCGGGATGTTTGTCACCAAGAAAGGCCAAGGTATCGAGTCGCTGGCTGATGTGAAGGGCAAGCGAGTTGTGGTGGGTCCGGAAGGAGCCGGTTTCGAGTACTTCCTGCGGCCTATCCTGGAATCGCATGGTGTGACATACGATGACTTCGACCCGGTTTATGCTGGCATGTCAACGTCGGTCGGCTATCTGCAAGACGAATCGGTAGCGGCGACCTTCCTTGGTGGCGGGCCGGTTTCGACGGCCATCACCAGTGCGTCGTCAACAATGGACATCCTCTTGATTCCCTATGGAAGCGAGCAGCGTGATCAGCTGGCCAGTGACTACCCGTCATTTTCAAAGGTCACTGTGGCCTCGGAAACTTACAAGGGCCAGGATGGCGACTTTCTCAGCCTGAATGTCGGCTCAGCTCACTTGCTCGTACGCGGCGATGCGGATGAGGACTTTATCTACAACGTCACCAAGGCAATTTTTGAGAACCGCGAGTCGATTGCTGAGAAGCATGCTGCTGCCAAGGCAATTAACCCGAAGAATGTGGTACGAAAGGTCGGCACAGAATTTCATCCGGGCGCCATTCGTTACTTCAAGGAAATCAACATCTGGCCGGATTCGCCGGCAGAATCGACTGAAGCGCCGAGCGCCACTGGCTCCTAATCCTGTAGTGAAGCCAGCAGCCGCGAGAGATCCGGGACCATGATAGATCGAATCCGATTGTTCCTTGTATCGGCCTTGAGTGTCGCCATTTCGGTGTTCACCATCTACGAGGTCAACTACGGAACGACGACTCCACTAACACAACTGGCTATTTTTGCACTGTTGGGAAGCTCGATCTGCTTCCTCATGTTTCCGCTTCGCAAAGGCTGGGAACATATCACCTGGCTGCGGGTCATGGATATGGTCCTGGCAGTCCTGTTTTGCCTCTGTTGTGGCTACCTGATCTGGGAGGGTGAAGCGCTCACCAATGACCGGGTGGGCCGATATACCAACTTTGACAACTGGGTGGCAATCGTGGCCACCCTGCTTGTACTGGAAGCGACGCGGCGATCGATCGGGCTGGCGCTACCGTTGCTGGCCGGAATCTTCCTGCTGTACGCCTATTTCGGCCGCTCGATGCCCGATTGGCTCTTTCCGCACAAGGGTTATGACATTGACCGGATTGCGTCCCAGTGTTTCCTCGGTTCCAAGGGGATCTTTTCCGTCGCCATGCGGGTGATGTTCACGTACGTCTTTCTGTTCGTGGTGTTCGGTGCTTTCCTGGAAATGAGTGGCGCTACAAAGTTCATTATTGACTTTGCCCAGCGGGTCTTTGGTCGATTTTCCGGTGGACCGGCAATGGTCTCGGTGGCCGGTGCTGGTTTGATGGGGTCGCTCTCGGGCAGTGCCGTTGCAAATGCAGTCACGACGGGCACGTTCACGATCCCGATGATGCGTAGTGCCGGGTTCACACCGACGATTGCTGGCGGGATCACTGCCGCCGCTGCCTCGGGCGGAGCCCTGATGCCACCGGTGATGGGCGCGGGAGCCTACATGATGCTCGAGATCGTCGAGCAGACGCCCGGTTTGCCACCAATCACATTCCTGCAGATTGCCAAGGCAGCCCTGGTGCCAGCCATTCTCTACTATCTTTCCCTGCTGCTGATCGTGTTCTTCTACTCCAAGCGGATCGGCACAGCTCCCGAGGTCGAGACGTCGGAAAAGAAGTCGCTGATCAATTATGAGGGCCTGGTGTTTTTCGGAGCCCTCGGTTCCCTGATCCTCTTCCTGGTGGTGGGATTCACCCCCTTCCGAGCTGTCACTTACTCGCTTGAAGTGATCCTGCTGTTGTCAGTATTCAGTCCTCGTATCAAGCTGACCAGGCAAGCTCGGTGGACTGGAATCATCCTGTTCCTGCTCGTCACACTGACTGTTGGTATCATCCGTGCTCGCGGTAATGAGCAGGCCGATATTGCGAACTGGACACACTGGGCGAATGCCGGCATCCCGGGCATGCTGGTCGTATTAATGGCCGGTTTGCTGGATCGCAACTGGCGGCCATTAATCTTGGGAGCCTTTCTCGGTACCTCCCGATCGGGCGTGGCCCTAGTCGTGGCAGGAGCCAGCGTTGGTGTGATCATTGGTGTTGTCAGCCTGACTGGAGTCGGTACGGCTTTCCCGGCGGCTGTCGTACCATTGGCAGAGAAGAGCTTGCTGCTGGCATTGATCGCCATCATGGTTTGTTCGATTGTGCTGGGCATGGGGCTGCCTTCGGCGGTCTGCTACCTGCTGATGGCGACCTTGATTGGACCGGTACTCGGTAAACTCGGTGTACCCCCACTGGCCGCGCACCTCTTCATCTTTTACTTCGGCATGATGTCGATGGTCACACCGCCGGTGGCCCTGGCAGCTTATGCCAGCGCATCGATTGCCGATGCCAAGATCATGCCCACGGCGATGGCCTCGTTCCGCTTTGCCCTGGTCGGCTTTACCCTACCTTACATGTTCATCTATCGACCGGCGCTGCTGCTCTTGAAGGAGAATGGAGCAGCACTGGAGGCCTCAGATATGCCAGCTGTGGTGATGGCGATCGCGACTGCCATCGTCGGCATTGTTGCTCTGGCGGCTGCGATTGCCGGATACCTGCGCGGCCGCTTGACGGCGGCAATCCGTGGAGTGCTGCTGGTCACAGCTGCGCTGCTACTGGTCCCCAACAACCTGCTTAATTTCATTGGAGCAGCGCTGTTTGCGGCAGCGGTTATCTACCACTGGATGGCAGTCTCTCGCGAGCTGGCAGCGCCCCAGTAGCTACTGGTTGGCAACAATTTCCAGCAGTTCGATGGCGGGTTCGCCGTTGCAATAGATCAGAGCTGTGCGGCCGTAGACCGCGTCACCCTCGGCGACGGAGAGCAGTTCGGTCAGTTCCTCGCCGGGCTGGATATGCCAGAGCGTCATCAGCTGGACCTGCCTGAGCACATCGTTCTGGATCAGGATCCGGCCCAGCGGCGTCTGCTGGTTGAGAATCTCTTCCTGCACATGCTGCTCGAGGTAATTCAAGTCGACACGCATGATGCCGTATTGCACCACGCGACCGTCATCCTGTCGCCGCAGCAGGATCTTGCGGGCATAGTGAGTATCACTCGACGAGGTCGTGATCACTTCGACATCGACGGCGCAGCGATGATGCGCTTCGACGGTGACTGTCATGTGGTGGTCGTGAGCCAGCAACGATCGTTGCGGCTGGGGGACGTCGTCCGCGACCACTTCATCAAACAGCCCGCAATCATCCGGTTCGTCATAGAACAGCCGGATCAGCGTTTCCAGGTCGGAGAATGAGCGAGGGGGTTGATTCACGGTTGGATCGTGGGGTCGGTTGCTGGGCGGGGCTGTTCAGGTGACTGCTTCCTGGGTCGCAGCCGTGCCAATCGAGAAGGTCTCCGGAGTCTCCAGGACTGGTTGCTCCAGCACGGTATCGACGAGGTAATAGAACAGTCGCCGCAGATCCTCGGGTTGGATGTCGTCAGCAATCGCCTCGGCCCGCTGCTGGTGTTTGTCGACCAACAGCAATGCCTTGTCGAACACACCTGCCTTGTTATAGAGCTGCCGGACCTGCTGGATCCGGCTTGCCTGGTCACCACTCTCTTCGTCCATCAGTGTCAGTAGCAGTTGCTGGTCTTGCTCGTCGAGCGCCTCAAGGGCCAGTGCCAGCAGCAAGGTTGGGCGGCCTCCCAGTGCATCCAGGCCAGCTGCCATCTTGTTATCAGCATCTCCCTGCCAGTCGCCGAGGTCGTTGAGGATCTGGAAGGCGACACCCAGGTTGCGGGCAAAGCCGCGTACAGGTTCTTCCATTTCAGCCACGGTGCGAGCAAGCCGAACGCCGGCCAGCACCGCTGCTTCGAAGGCGGGCGCTGTCTTCAGAGCGTAGATCTTGAGCGCGTCGATGGGCGCCAGGCGCTTGTCGAGTGCATCCCGCCACATCAGCTCAGCACCCTGTCCCTCGGAAAGTCGAGTGTGGGCGCGGGCCAGCATGTCGAGGATATCCGCAGCCGCGGCGGCACCCAGTTGCGGTGCCTCGTTGCTGACAAAGCGATATCCCATACCAATCAGATAGTCACCGATGTTGATCGCCGTGGGAATCCCGAACTTGCGGTGCATGGTCGGATCGCCGTAACGGAAATCGTCATCGTCCTCGATGTCATCGTGGACCAGCGACGCCTTGTGGAATGTTTCAATTGACATCGCCGTGCGGCGGATCGAATCGGGCAACTCTGCCAGGAATGTCGCTCCCTCGGCCATCGTCGCCTGTCCGCCAGTCAGTGCGTCGTAGACTGCCAGCGTGATAAATGGTCGTGAGTGTTTGCCACCCTTGCTGAGAAAATCGTAAGCGACCGCCTCGGTACCAGCGATCGGATCGAGGCCAGCGAGTCCGCGGCCATTCAGATCACTCAGTCGTGGGCCACCACGCAGACGGGGCATGATTCGCTCGATCTCATCCGGCTCAAACAACTTGTTTGCTGCGCGAATCAAGTGCACATAGCTGCGCGTCTGCTGTGAGGCAACACTCTGTTGCACATGAATCATGTCGTGAACCCAGTCCTCGTCGACCGAGGTGTCACGACAATCGCTCGATAACAGCGGCACCGCGATGCAGGGAATACCAGCCAGCAGGATCTTGTCGATCGCTCTTTCCAGCACATTCAGGCAGGCGACACCCACGATCGCGTCGACGTGGCCCCCCACGATGATCTTCAGAACGACCGGGGATCCCTCGGCAACCAGCACCTTGTAACCCTTGTCCTCGGCCTGTCCGCGGAAATCGGCGATGCTGCAGGCACCACAGGTCTTGCAGTCCAAGCCGAACTCGTCGTAATCCGCCGGGCATCCCTCGGCGTGCTTGAGACAGTGAGGCAGCAGGAAAAGTCGGCGAGAGGGAGGTGTGGCGGCAACCTGGTCCCGCCAGAACTCCGAGGCCAGGATCACCATCGTCCAGCCAACAAGGCTCTCAGGCTGCTCCATCTCGGTGAGAATCTCTCGAGTCAGCTGTTCCATTTCATCCTTGGTGAGCGGCCGCGACTTGTCCATCGTCGATGTTATCTGGCGGCAGCGATCACGAATTGCCTCACGCGACTCCTTGGTCGAAGGGACGTCCTTGAGGTGCGATGTCTTGCGACGACGCGAGCGGCGAGCGGACTGGTTGTCGCCTGGCTCAGCGGTAGGTGAGCCGTCCGCAGTAGAAATGGTTGCCACTTCAATGTCCTTTGTTCAGCTCAATGCCGCTGTTCAGCCAATTCGGCAGGGGAGGATTGATTTCTCAGAGTCGTAAGAGCACGGCCGAGTGCCGAAACAGTAAACGTCATTGGATAGAGTCGTTCATGATACCACAGCTTGGCGAAGTAAAAACCGATCGGTGACGAAAGTCGAAAACGGCCGGAGTTTACAGCATCTACCAGCCAGCCAGTGCCAGTTTCGATCGCTGGCCGCAATTCTTCCAGGTGCCATGCGGTCCAGAGCGTCTCGATTGCTAATGCCGTTTCTTCCACACTGCTAACCGTTGGCTGCTGGCCATGTTTAACAACAGCCGCTCCACCACCCCAGCCTCCATCCGAGTTTATCTGCTCCGCCAACCAGCGGTAGCCACGCAAAGCAGCCTGATTATCGGCATTATCCCAGTCGTGGTAGGCCAGCAGAACTCGAGAAGTTCCGTGGACCGGGTTTTCCTCCCCTGGCATATCCTGGTTCCCAAACCAGAGTGGCAGCCAGCTGCCGTCGGCACGCTGCTGCTTGTCGAGGTATGCAAATCCACGCTGCACTGCCGATTCAACTCGTGAATGACTGACTCCCAACCGCTCCAGCTCTGCACCCCAGGCGCGGAATGCGCGCAGCACATGTGCTGTCAGATCAGCACCACTTCGATCAAATGGTAACTGTCCCCAGCCGCGGCAAAATGTCGGCCAGCCACCATCGCGATTCTGCAGCTGAAGCAGCCAGCCAAGTCCAGCTGCTGCGGCCTGATCGACCTCGGCACGCTGGGGCTCGCTGCAGTTCTGACCCCTGCGCCAGGCATCGAGAGCCAGCAGGGCTGCGGGCGTATCGTCGCAGTCCGGTACGGCTCCATCCAGGTCACTCCAGCCCCACCCACCCGGACTCGCTCCGGTGAACGCGTGTCGCTGCCGATGCTGGCAACTGAGCAGCCACTCCAGGCAGCCCAGTTGGGAAATGTCCTGATCGCCACGTGCCAGGGCGGCAAGCGCCAGCGAGGTGTTCCAGGTGGCCAGGTTGGTATCGATCGGCCAACTGCCGTCGGCCCGGATCGAATCCAGCAGGAACCGAACTCCGTCGATGCTGACCGGGTGAGTTGCTCGCCCAATCGAGGCCAGGCTCATGACCACAAAGCTGGTTAGCGGTGTCGCTTCCAGGTACCCGCCGCTGCTCGGTTGCATCCGCCGCAACACCTTCATGCTACGGCGCAGAGCCAGTCGCCGAATGATCCAGGTCAGCGGATTGCGGGGCGGCCGATGGTAATAGCGGGCCTGGCCAATGGCCACCAGGGCCGGAATGGCATAGCTGACCACCGGCATTTTCAGCAAGCGGTAGAGTGCCTGGGGGAAGCAGGCGAGTTCGAAAGGGAGTGGTGAAACTTCGCGCCACTCGGCCATCCCAGCCAGGGCGGCATTGGTGAGAATCGGGACGGCAAAGGTCTTGTCCTGGCCGTATCGCTGAGCCAGTCCAGCCGAGCGACCCTGGCTGTCGAGGTACTGCTCAGCAGCGTGCCAGCTGGCCGATTCCGGGTCCGCGGATCCAGCCAGTTGCCTGGCCGCCTGGACCAGCATGCTGGTGGCAATATTCGAATAGCTGAGCGAGGTATCGCCCCAGCCGCCGTCTTCGTTCTGTTGCCCGGCAAGGTAGTCGAGTCCTCGCTGGATCAGCTCGTCCAGTACCTGGTCGTCGGGCAACTCTCCCCGCTCCGCTGGCGCATGCTGACGGACCAGCGCCAGGGCACTGATCGCGGTGGCCGTGGAGAGCGCCGATGACGATAGCTCACCCTGCCAGTGTCCCGCTGCTGTACGGGCGGCCAGCAATTCCTGGCTGGCCTGCTGGGCTGCGGCTTCAAGCTGATCGAAGGGAATCATCGGGCATTACCGGGGGCCATTTTTTCGGGCACTTTGATCGTGTATACTGCCGAGTAAGCATCTGATCTTTGACTTCGAGGATGGATAACCTGCCATGTATTTTAAAATGGCCAAGCGGCTGCTAATGGAGACCGACAAGCGGTTACTCGCTCGCTTGGTCTGGAGTGCAGGCATCAAGGGTATTCGCAGCGTACAAAAGCACAAGCGGCGCCTCAAGAGAGGCGAGTTTTTCCCGCCCTTCTTGTATATCTCCATCATTAACAGCTGCAACCTGCGATGCCAGGGTTGCTGGGTCGATGTAGCTGCCAAGCAGCAGAAAATCGACGTCGAGGCGATGGATCGCATGATTGGCGAAGCGAAGGCGATGGGGAATTCATTTTTTGGGATTCTCGGCGGCGAGCCATTCATGCATGGTGAGATACTGGAGATCCTGGCACGGCACCGCGATTGCTACTTTCAGGTCTTCACCAACGGCCAGTTCATTACCGATGATGTCGCTCGCGAGCTGAGGCGGATGGGAAATGTCACCCCACTGGTCAGCGTGGAAGGGAACGAGCTCGTCAGTGACGAGCGTCGTGGCGGTGGCGATGTCTATGGCAGGACGCTGGCAGGCTTGGAGAACTGCCTGCGGCACAAGGTCTTGACCGGTGTCTGCACCAGCCTCTGCCAGACCAATTATGAGTTCATTTCGGAAGAGTGGATTGACCAGCTGGTCAAGCTGGGTGTGATGTACTGCTGGTTCCACATCTACCGACCGGTCGGTCCCGAAGCCTGCCCGGAATTGGCATTGAGTCCCGAGCAGCAGCTGGAAGCTCGCAAGTTCGTGGTCGAGATGCGAGCCAAGAAGCCGATCATCATCATCGATGCCTATCATGATGGTGAAGGCCAGGCTCTCTGCCCTGCGGCAACTGGCTTTACGCATCACATCAGTCCCTGGGGCGATATTGAACCGTGCCCGGTGATCCAGATGGCGACCGAGTCGATTCATGATGAGCGGCCGTTGCGACAGACATTCAATGAATCCGCCTTCCTGCGAGACTTCCGCCAGACCGCTGCCGAGCACACGCGCGGATGTATCATCCTGGAAAGACCCGACTTGCTGCTGGAACTTGCTGAACGTCACGGTGCCCGTGATACCACGGCCCGCGGCACCAGCTTCCAGGAACTGGAGAAAATGGCAGGACATTCCTCGCAGTACTTCCCAGGCCACGAGGTTCCAGAGAAATCAATGGCCTACCGGATTGCCAAGCGATTCTGGTTTAACGACTACGGAGCCTACGACAAGCACTTTGACCGGAATCGCTGGGTTGACCATCGAAACGGGGATCAGTTGCCGCTGGCTAAAACCGCCAAGATTGAAAGTGCTGAGTAAGGCGAGCTTAGCCGCTCTTCTCAGTAGTAGGGGTTCGTGCTAGTTTAAATGGCTTCCAGGTGACCGACTGTTCATCACCGGGCCGATGCCGACCAGCGGGTCGGTCCACGTCAACTGCAGAGCATTGAAAGATCATGGCCAAGCCAACACGCAAGCTCAAAAAAGCAAATCACGGTCGTCGCCCGGCAAACAACAGGGCACGCAAGGCGAAGCGGAGGAAGATCAAGACCTGAGCGAGTTCTTGCAGTCAGCAGCAGCATGCTGCCTCTGCTCTACCAGTAAAGTGGAATTTCTGTGGCACCCAAAAAGTATCTGGTCGATCTCTCACAGATCGACATGAACGTTGTGCTTGCCGATCAAGAGGCGATCGAAGATTTCAATCCCCAGCGGTTTGAAATGGCCCAGATGACGGCCCTGGTCTACGAGAATCTTGAGGACCATACCTGCGTCGGTTACAAGGATATCGGCGAACAGGACTTCTGGGTCCGCGGTCACTTCCCGGAGATCCCCTTGATGCCAGGCGTGATCATGCTGGAGGCGATTGCCCAGTGTTGCAGCCTGTTCTGCCAGCGAAACGACCTGCTGGGTGCCGAGATGCTTGGCCTTGGCGGTCTGGAAGAAGTTCGTTTTCGAGGCGCCGTCGTACCCGGCGATCGCTTGATCTTGATTTGCCAGATGACTCGAGTCCGCCGTGGCCGCATGATCGTCTGTCGCTTCCAGGGCGTGGTCAATGATTTGATCTGCGTCGAAGGACTGCTTAAAGGAATCCCGATTCCGGTATCGGCTTTCCAATCGTTGACTGAATTATAGGCTGAAGTTTGCACCATGGGCCGGCGCGCACTGAGGCGAAATGATGCTGGACTGGAACTGGCCGACCACTTGCTGGTTGCCAGCGACCTGGCCGAGGACTGGTGTCCGGAAGATGCCTTCAGAGAACCCGCTCCACTTGAAATAGAGGTTGGCAGTGGCAAGGGCCTGTTTCTCGAGCATGCCTCGGCTGACCACCCCCAGTACAACTTTCTGGGTATCGAGATTGCTCGCAAGTATGCCCGTTTTGCTGCCGCCCGGCTGGCCCGATCCGAGCGGGAGAATGCCCGGGTCGTGATTGGTGATGCCCAGTTCCTGTTTGCCCGCCGTGTTAAGACCGCCAGCCTGCAGGCTGTCCATGTCTACTTCCCCGACCCCTGGTGGAAGAAGCGGCATCACAAGCGCCGGATGATTTGTGAGTCCTTTGTAAAGGATGTCGTGCGCTGCCTGAAACCGGCTGGCAGCTTTCATGTCTGGACCGATGTGCGGGAGTACTACCAGCTGACACTGGAATTGCTGGCTGGCGTTGCTCAACTGTCTGGACCGCAGGACGTTGACCAGCGGCCCGCCACGCACGATATGGACTACCAGACTCACTTTGAGCGGCGCGTGCGATTGAATGACGAGCCGGTCTATCGTTGTTGTTACCAGCGACTCGACGACTGACCGCTTCAGGCCCGCTGCGAACGGACCATCTGGCTGATCCCCTCGTAAGTCCGCTGGCCACTATTCCCCTCGGAAGAGGCGGCGATCTGATAGAGCTGTTGTCCCCAGTCGGTGGGATATTTGCCAGTGATGCAGGCCTGGCACAACTGGTCCGCTGAAAACTGGACCGCCTGGGCGATCGCCTTGACGGGCAAATAGCGGAGCGAATCGGCACCCAGCGACTTGGCCATCTCTTTCTGCACGTCGTCCGTCAACGGGCCGCCAGCCAGGAAGGCTGGCGCGAACAACTCGTCCACCGTCGACATGTCAATGCCGTAGAAACAGGGAGCAATGATGGGTGGGGAGGCGACGCGGACGTGAATCTCACGGGCCCCACCCGCTCCTCGAATCCTGTCCAGCAAGACACGCATCGTCGTACTGCGGACAATCGAGTCCTCAACCAGGAATACCCGCTTGCCATTCAGGACCTCGTTCAAGGGAGTGTATTTTGTCTGGGCCTTGCGCTTGCGGTCACTGCCAGCTTCGATAAATGTACGGCCGGCATAACGATTACGAATCAAGCCCTCGCGGCAGGGGATACCCAGTTGGTATGCCATCGCGTCGGCGGCCGCCTTGCTGGTATCCGGCACCGGTACGACAATCGTGTCCTCATCGATGGGGACACTGCCGTCAGCCTTTTCTATCCGCGCCAGCTCATTCCCCAACTCGGTCCGCGACAGATAGACACTGCGGTCTTCCAGCGTGCTGGCGACGTTGGCAAAGTAGATCCACTCAAAAAAGCAGTGCGCGCTGCGGCCAGCATCCGCATATTGCATAATCTGAATCTCGCCGTTGCTGATCGCAATCATGTGGCCCGCCGGCAGCGATTTAATCTGCTCCGGAGCAAAGCCAATATTCAGCAAGGCCACGCTTTCACTTGCAGCGGCAAACAGTGGGCCATCGATCGCGTAACAGAGCGGCTTGATGCCCAGTGGGTCGCGGGCCACTAACATCTCGCCGCGGGCATTGAGCAGCACCATGCTGTAGGCGCCGTCAAACTTGCGGCTGATGTTCTCCATGATCGTGAACATCGATGGCTGGCGATCGCCGGACACCTCGCGGCTGATCTCATGCATGATGATCTCGGTGTCGGTCTCACGCGTGAGATGATGGTCATCATCACTTAGCAGGCGGTCTCGAAGCTGCTGGTAATTGGCCAGCTGGCCGTTGAATGCAAAGCTGAACCACTTGTTTTTCTGCAGGTGGTGTCGCTCAAACGGCTGCGCGTAACTGCGATCTTCCTGGCCACAGGTGGCGTACCGTACGTGCCCAATTGCCGCCCGGCCGGCATATTCTCGCATCAAGCTCTCGCTCTTGCCGGAATGCGATAGCCGGAAGACCTCGGAGACTGTGCCGATGTCCTTGTGAGTGTCAATCAGCTGCTGTCTGTCGGGACTGTAAGAGGTAATGCCGGCGGCCAACTGACCACGATTCTGAATGTCCTGTAGCATCCGTGGCATCAGCCTGGAGATTTCCAGTGGCCCTTGAGGAACACACAGCTTGCTAGGCTGGTCCGAGGGCAGGTGGTAAACGGCTGCGATGCCGCACTCGTGATGAATCTCGCTCATCGATGCCTTGCAGGAGTGTAAGAACGTGGCCTGCCGGAGGATCCCTGACCCGGGTGAGCGTGCATTCTATGAGCGAGGACGAATTTCGACAACCGGAGCTCAGCTGTTCACGATGTGACCACTGGCGTCTGGCATCCAACGCCTGCCTTCCAGCCACTGACCAGCAGCGCTCTCTTGGACTATCCTGAATAAGGACAATCCGCCCACAAAACAGTTGCTGCCATGAACGACTTACTGCGCCAGGAAGTTACTGCTACCGCTGACCGGATCGTGGTCAAGGTCGGTACCCGCGTGGTCACTCGCGCTGATGGCCTGCTGGACGATGAGCGGATCGCCGAACTAGCCGGGCAACTGAGTCAACTCGTGGCGAGCGGCCGCGAAGTGGTGCTGGTCAGTTCCGGCGCTGTCGGTGCCGGCATGGGGGAGCTGGATCTCTCCACCCGGCCCGATGACCTCGCCCAGTTGCAGGCTGTGGCAGCCATCGGACAAGCCAAGCTGATCGAATCTTATGACAGGATTTTTCGCCAGCATGACAGGCATGCAGCCCAGCTGCTGCTGACCGCCCAGGACCTGGATGACCGGGCAGGATACCTGAATGTCCGCAACACCCTGCTGGCGCTGCTGCAGTTCGGCGCCATCCCGGTCGTCAATGAAAATGACACCGTTGCCGTTGACGAATTGATGACAACCTTTGGCGATAACGACCGGCTGGCGGCACTGGTTACCAACCTGCTGGGAGCCCAGCTGCTGATCATCCTTTCCAACGTGCCTGGCCTGATGGATGGTGACCCGGCGGACCCAGCAACGCAGCGGATCGGTACCGTGACAGAACTGGATGAAAGCCTCGATGACTATGTCACCGAATCAACCGACCTGCTCGGTAAAGGGGGCATGGCAAGCAAGCTGGAAGCGGCCCGGATCGTGACCACGGCCGGCGAGAATATGATCATAGCGAGTGGCGATGAGCCCGACGTGTTGACGCGGATCATCGCTGGCGAGGACCTCGGGACCTTGATCCTGGCCCAGGGGAAAACGGTCAGTCCCTGGAAACGGTGGATTGGCTTCTCAGCCCAGCCGCGAGGAAAGCTGCACCTCGATGCGGGTGCCTGCCAGGCACTGCTGGAGCAGGGGAGTAGCCTCCTGCCGATCGGCATTAGCCGGCTGGAGGGCCAGTTCGAGAAGGGTGACGTGATCGAGTTGATCGCACCTGACAGTCGACAGCTGGCCCGTGGCCTGACGAACTATTCGTCCAGCCAGGTCGCGAAGATTATCGGTCTGCAGTCGGACCTGATCGCGGAAACATTGGGTCAGCGGCCCTATGTCGAGGTAGTCCACCGTGACAACCTGGTGCTGCTGGACTAAGCGGCGCTGCGCCGCTGGAATACGTGCCGCACAGAGCGCAGAGGCAGTCGATTAGCCAGCTGGACTGCTCCCGGAAAGCTGCTGCAGTTCAAGGAGCGGTAGGCAGCTTGGCCTGAATCCACTCGTAATATTCAGCCAATTGCAGCTCACCCGCTGCGTCCCGGTCCACCAGGATCAGCGAGTCACGATGCAACTGCAGGGCACTCGCGGTGCACAAGCTGGTGATGGGACCCTCAACTGCAGCAGAGACTGCGGGAGCCTTCGTGGCGCCAGTGGCCAGCAAGACAATCTTCTGCGCTTCCAGGATCGTCCCGACTCCCATTGTGATGGAATACACGGGGACCTCGTCGACGGAGCTAAAGAAGCGGGCATTGTCGTCAATCGTCTGCTTGGTGAGCGTCTTGATTCGAGTCCTCGAGCCAAGCGAGCTGCCCGGTTCATTGAATGCGATGTGACCATCGGATCCGATTCCCAGGATCTGCACATCAATCCCACCAGCATCCACAATCTGCTGTTCGTACCAGACACAGAAGGCAGGATAATCGCTCGTTGTGCCAGAAGGGATATAGATGTTCTCGGCCGGCACATTGATGTGCTGGAAGAGATTCTCGTGCATGAAGTAGTGGTAACTCTGGGGGTGATCTTCTGACAGACCCACGTATTCATCGAGGTTGAATGTTGTCACCTGGGAGAAGTCCAGCCCCTCATCCTGGTGCATTCGAATCAGCTCATTGTAGAGCCCCAGGGGCGTACTTCCGGTAGCCAGTCCCAGCACGGCGTCGGGCTTCTCTTTGACAGCCTGGGCGACCACGCGGGCAGCCTGCTTGCTGATCTCCTCGTACGAATCCTTGATAACGATTTCCATCGACTACCCAATTACCCTCCTCGGGTGCAGCCTCAACCGGCCAACTGCTCGGTCCGGTTAGAACCCCCGAGTTTCTCCTCTGCTACGAACCTTGTCAACTGTCCGGAAAACTGCGAGAGAGGACAGGAAGGCCAGCTGAAGGGGGTATTTCAGGGACCCAGCTGATCACCGGCAGCGATCTGGTAACCCCGGGAAAACTCCTCAATTGACATACTTCGTTTGCCGGCTGGCTGCACCTGCAGCAGTGACAGCAGGCCATCGCCGGTGGCCACCAACAGAGTCCCGTCGCACTCTGTCACGGTGCCGGCGGCGGGCAGATCGCCGGCAGCTGCCGGCAACGGCTCAGCCTGCTCAATAATCAAACGCAGTGGCGGCTTGCCGACTCTTTGCCAGTTGGTGAAACAGCCTGGCCAGGGCTGCAGGCCCCGCAGCCGTCGACACAATTCAACTGCCGGCAGGCTCCAGTCGAGTTGCCCGTCCTGCTTTGTCAGCCGCCGGGCGGGGCAGGCCTGGTCTTCCTGCTGTTGTATGCCCAGCGATGAGTGCTGGTCCCAGTCGGTCAGCAGGTCGATCGCGTCGAGCACCGGCTCGACCCCCAGGATCGACAATCGCTGTTCCAGTTCCCCGGCATTTTCGCAGGGCCCAATCGTTGTTTTCCGGCTAGCCAGGATCGGGCCGGCATCCAGGCGGGGCGTCATGTGGATGACCGAGACTCCGGTCGAGCTCTCTCCCTGGATCAGCGCCCATTGCACCGGAGCAGCGCCGCGGTAGCGTGGCAAGAGCGAGCCATGCAGGTTGATGCCACCCAACGGAGTGACTGAGAGGCTGTCGGCCGAGAGGATCTGGCCGAAGTCGCAGACCACCAGCAGGTCGGCGGCCAGTTCAGCCAGCTGCTGTTGGCTGGCAGAAGTATTAACGTCTTCCGGGTCGAGGATCTCCAGTCCGGCGGCCAGTCCGGCCTGCCGCATCGGCTCGGCCAGCGAGCGGCCGCGCTGGCGCGACGGGCGTACCGGGCGAGTCACGAGGGCCAGCAGCTGGTGCTTGCTTGCCAGCAGCGACTCGAACATTGGCACGGCAAAGGGGCCAGTCCCCATCACGACAAGTTTCATGACGATCTCGCGTCCGTGTTCCCGGGCAAGGAAGTGATTGCATCAGGTCGCACAATATCGTTGCTGGATCTCGTCCAGGCGGGCATAGATATCCTCATCCGCTGGTATCTCGCCTCGGCCGCGGCGGTCGGCGAATTCAACGGCGAATTCTTCCAGCAAGAGGTCCACGCGCGGCTTGTCATCGGGTGAAATCCGATCGGTGAAGAGAACGCCATCGAGATGATCTGTCTCATGCTGAACAACGCGGGCGAGAGTCTCAGAGAGTTCGGCGGAAAACGGCTGCCCCTCGAGATTGTAGGCCTGCACGTGGATCGTTGTCGGTCGCATGACCTTGCCGTAGACAGTCGGAATACTGAGGCACCCCTCTTCTTCCTCGCCGCGTCCCTCTGGCTGGCTCAACACGGGGTTAATGAATACCAGCTCCTCACCCTCGTCCGCGTCTCCCGCCGTGTTGACGATGAAAAACCGCAAGGGGAGATCGACCTGGTTGGCAGCCAGCCCGATTCCGTTGGCCTCATACATCAGCTCGTACATCTCGCTGATCGTCTCTCGCAACTCAGCATCGACTCGCCGCACGATACTGCACTTGCGCCGTAAGGCCGGATGCGGATAGTGAAGAATCTGCACGGGGAGGACTCACTCGAGACGCCGGGACTGTCTGGCAATCGATTTTTTGAGGTTAGCAGCTTCCAGTCGGCAAAAAAAGGTGGCAGACCCTGGCCGCTGGTGACTTCACGTTGACGCCCATTTGGAGCACTTCTAGAATACCGCCTGAAAGCAATATTGCGCGGCAATCTCCAGCCCACGACCGAGGAACCCCTGTGTCTTCTTCCGAGTATCCTCGAGGTCCGGCCGGCGCTGCCCAGGACTACTCCCAGTCGGGGCACGGTCTCGCTCCGCGGCGACCCAGCGCGTTGCTGATGTCGCTGCTGCTGCACCTCGGCCTGCTGGTCCTGCTGGGACTCTTGATCCAGCAGCGAAGTCTTGGTGTGGCCGAATCGCCGGACAGGACGGGGGGTATCGTGCTGGTCCAGAATAACGGTGACCAGGTCGAGTATTTTCAAGCCGAGGATGTTTCCAGCACAACGAGTGCCAGCACGGCAGAGCAGGTCGCAGCTGCAAACCTGACCGCCGCGCCGGACGAAGTCGAGCTCTCGCTGCCGGGCAGCCTGCCTCAGCCAGCTGAAGCGGGTGAAGCTGCCGTTGGCCTGCCATTCGATCCCGGAGACAATCTGTTGAGTGCCGAAGCGGGTCGTGAGGCGGGGGAATACGCTGTCGAGACCGGCCTGTTTGGTGCCCGCGCCGAGGGGACTCGCTTTATCTACGTGTTCGATCGCTCCGCCAGTATGAACTCGCTCAATGGCCGGCCGCTCGCCGCTGCCAAGTCACAGTTGATCGGCAGCCTGCAGGACCTTGGTGATACGCAGCAATTCCAGGTGATCTTCTATAACGATGAACCGACGATCCTGAATCCCTATTATCCGCGGCCACCACGGCTGCTGTTCGCAGACAAGCAAAACCGTAAGCTGGCGGCTGACCATGTACGAGGTGTTGTGGCGACCGGCACCACGCGGCACGAGGAACCGCTGCTGCTGGCTATTAAAATGAGTCCAGATGTGATCTTCTTCCTGACCGATGCCGAACAACCGGTAATGTCGAGAGCTGAAGTGGAACGGGTCAGTCGTCGTAATCAAGCTGTGGGGGCCTCGATCCATGCGATCCAGTTTGGTATCGGTCCTGCCCAGGGTGGCGATAACTTCCTGCGTCGACTGGCGGAACGGAACGGGGGTAACCATGTCTACGTGGATGTCACCCGGCTGCCCTCTCGCCGACCGTGATCTGAGTTGGAACAGATAGCATGTGCCGTGTAACGAAAGTTTGGAATCGATACCCGTGGCGAGCAGTCGTTGCAGCGCTGGTCATCTGCCTGCTGACCGCCTGCCCGCTGGCTGCCCAGGCCCAGCAGCCAACCGATAGTGTCCAGGTCTGGGATGCCCAGTTCCGGCAGCAGACTCGCCAGCGCGGCACGATTGTCAGCCATGATCGGTCAAAACTGGTGATCCAGCTGGGGACCGGCAGGCAGCTGGAAATACCGGCCAACCGTGTCGCCGCCATTGAGTCGCCCTGGAATCCCAGGCACATCGCAGCCGACCAGGCACAGGCTGATGGCAGGTTCGAAGAGGCGCTGGCACTCTATGGCCAGGCCTTGATTTCAGAACAACGAGGATGGGTGCGCCATAAGCTGGTGGTCCAGCAGGTCTGGTGCCAGCGTGCACTGGGGCGCTGGGCAGACGCCGGCGAGAGTTTCCTCAAGGTCGCGCTGGGGTCGAACCCCAGCACACCTTACTTCCAGGTCATCCCACTCGTCTGGAAGTCGCCCTCGACGGATCCCCGGCTACTCCAGAGTGCCCAGGCCTGGCTGAACGATCCAGCCAGTGATGCAGCTCGCCTGATGGGAGCGAGCTGGCTGTTGATGGGTGAAAATCGTGAGCTGGCGATTGGTGTGCTGCGAGAACTCGCCAATGGCAGCGACCGCGATATCGCCTTCCTGGCAGAAACCCAGCAGTGGCGATTGACCTGGATCAGGGCCAATCCCGCCATGGTTGAAAGCTGGCAACAGCTGACGCTGCGTATGCCACCTGACTTGCGGGCAGGACCCTACCACCTGCTAGGCCAGGCGCTGGCACGACTCGAGCAGTCCCAGCAAGCACGGCTGGCGTGGATGCGTGTGCCGATCCAGTACCCCCAGTACCGCCAACTGGCTTCCGAATCTCTGCTGGCAACCGCCAGGAACTATGCGTCCGACAACAGCCAACAGAAAGCAGACACGCTGTACCGTGAACTTGTCAGCAGGTATGCCGGTACGATTGCCGCCCAGGTGGCAGAGAACAAACTCAAATCATCCGACCCCTAAAGTAAATACCAGGGAGATCATCCATTGAATCGTTCCAACCTGATCCGAGCCCGCTGGGCCAGCTCGATTCTTCTGCTGGTGCTGCTCGTCTGGATTAGCCAGCAGCTCAGCGTGGCGGCTCAACAACCCGCCGCCGACGCACCCGCCGCGGCAGCTGTTGCCAGCCCGGCTGCTGCTGGCGACAAAACACCGAGTGGGTTTTTCGGCATCGTCTTTGCCGGTGGTATCTCCGGCGTGGTGATCATGATCTCCTTGCTGGGACTCTCCCTCTCGGCTGCCTACCTCGCCTTTGAGCAGCTGCTGACACTGCGACATGGCGAAATGATGCCGGATGGATTGGATGACGAGGTAAGAGAGTTGATTAAGGCGGGCCAGTTTCGCCAGGCACTGGAATTGTGCGCTGGCACTCCCAGCCTGCTGGCAGTGATTATTCGCCAGGGTATCGTCGAGGTTGATGGTGACTGGAATGACGTTGAAAAAGCGATGGAAGATGCCACCGAAGAGCAGTCCGCGCAGCTGTTTCGGCGTGTCGAGTACCTCTCGGTGATCGGAAATATCGCTCCCATGGTAGGCCTGCTGGGAACCGTGATCGGCATGATCGTGGCTTTCCAGGAAGTGGCCTCCACGCAGGGTTCCGCTGGAGCGGGTGATCTGGCCGCCGGCATTTACCAGGCGCTGGTGACCACGGTGGGTGGCCTGATCGTGGCGATTCCCTCGCTGGGAGCTTTCGCCGTTTTCCGTAACCGGATTGATCAGCTGGTAGCAGAAGCGGCTCATCGGGCACAGCGAGCACTGGTACCAATCAAGCGACGTTCGCGAGTTGCCCAGGCCCAGGCACGGACGGCAGCCTCGCCACCCCCGCCACCACCCCCGAACGCCTAGCAGGAATGCAGCCGCGATGAAAATTGCCAGCCAGATACGACGTGGTCCGGCGGAGTTCAATATGACTCCGATGATCGACGTTGTCTTCCTGCTGATCATCTTCTTCCTTGTCTCCAGCCACCTCGCTCGACAGGAAGTTCAGATGCAGTTGCCGCTGCCGCATGCAGCCAGCGGTAGCCAACCGGACCAGGACGAACAGCAACCTCGGCTGATCGTCAACGTGGCAGGCGATGGCCAGTTGCAGCTGGCAGGCCGACTGGTCACGATCCAGCAACTTCAAGAGCGGCTGCTGACACGGCGCCAGATCAGCGGTGACGACCTGGAAGTTCGCATCCGCAGCGACCGGTCTGTGCTCTACTCGCGTATCAATCCACTCATGCAGGCCTGCGCCAAAGCGGGGATCTGGAATGTCACCTTTGCCGTCTACCAGCCAGGGGAGGGCAACTGATGAAACGACGTTCACCGTTTGCCCAGCGGGATTCGCTGGAAATCAAGATGACACCGATGATCGATGTCGTCTTCCTGCTGCTGATCTTCTTCGTCTGGACCGCCAGTTTCCAGGTAATCGAGTTTCTCTTGCCGAGCGAGTTGTCGGTCCTGGCAGGTAACCAGGCTAGCGACGAGGATCCACCCCCGGAAGCAGATTTTGAAGATATTGTCGTTCGAATCGAGTGGCGAGGTAATCGGCCAGCCTGGACGGTCAATGATCGGCCCAGCAGCTCGCTCCAGGAACTGCGTGATCAACTCGCGGCCATTGCCAGGATCAAGCTGGACGCGCCGGTGATTTTGCATCCAGATGAATCTGTGCCGCTGGGCGATGTGATCGATGTCTTCGATCTCTCGCGATTGGTCGGTTTTGAAAAAGTTCAGTTTGCGGCAGGCAAGGCACTCTAGTGCCCAACATCATGGCCATAAGGCAGGAGATATCCATGCACAAAAGACGGCCCAACTGGCCAGTCCTGCTGCTGATCCTGCTGGTCTTTACTGCCGCAGCACGGGCCCAGTCGACGGAGCCAGAGCTGCTGGATGGACTCCGCCAGCGGGGCCTGTTCGAACTGGCTCGCGTCCACTGCCAGTCGCAACTCAAGCTGTCCCAGCAGCCGCGCCAGCAGGTCGAGTGGACGGTCGAGTGGATGCGCACGCTGGCTGCCGAGGCTCAGCAGGCCGGAGCCGCTGAGCAGGAGCAGCTGTGGAAATCCGCTGCCGATATCGCTGCCGACTTTATTGCCCAACAACCTCGCAATCCGCGATCGCTGCTGGTCGCGGTTCACGCAGCACTGCTGCAGCTATCTCGCGGCCAGCTGCAGCGGCTGGAAGCAGAAATAGCCAGCGACAGCGAGGCAGCGACCGAGCTGGCGCGCCAGCAATTACGCCTGGCAATTCGCCAGCTGCAACAACTGGATGGTGAAATGTTGCAGCTGATTCGGCAGGCACCACAACAGTCGCAGGGAGATGAGTTTTCATCAGCAGAGTTGCTCTCGCTGCAAAATAACCTCCGCTTCCAGCTGGGACGCGCCTATCGCCAGCAGGCACTGAGTTATCCAGACGATAGCCAGGACAGGATTGCGGCACTCGGTCGAGCAACAGAACAACTCGAAAAACCACTCACCCAGCTGGCCGAGGACGACCCGCTGACCGCACAGGTCCTGCTCGAACTGGCAGCGGTCGCTCGTTTACGAAAGCAGTCAGCACAAGCCGCCCTGCTGCTCGAACGACTGGATAAAATCCAGCCCGCCGTCAGGCTGGTGCTGGCGGCGCGAGCTGAAAAAATCCAACTGGCCCTCGCTAATGGTCAGACTGCCAGTGCGATTGAACTGCTGCAGCTGCCGCGGCGGCTGTCAGGTGAGATTTCTCCCAACCTCGACATGGCATTGCTGGATACCTACCTGACGCTGGCTCGTGATGCCGACAAGCAGATGGATAGCCGCCGCCTGGACCAACTGGAAAAACAATCGCTCCAGCTGGTGACACGTATTCGCCAGGACCACGGTGGCTACTGGGGTCGCCGCGCGGAAATCCGCCTGGTACGTCAGGCCGGGCAGCTGCCGGGAGCACGTAACCTGGGGATCATGGAAAAGACCGCCGACGACCTGTACCTGCGCGGCAAGTTTCCCGAGGCGATCGCGGCTTACCAGCAGGCTGGCAGCCAGGCGGACCAGCTGGAAAACATGGAGCTTGCCTTTACGCTGTATTACAAGGCGGCCCTGGTGAGTGAGAAGCAAGAGGATCTGCCTGCTGTGATTGAGCAGCTGCGGATGCTGAGTGGCCAGCTGGAGGAGCATCCTCGTTCGCCGCTGGCGCACCTCAAGGGAGTCCAGTATGCCTACCAGCTTGGCCAGCAGGATGATGCCTGGCTGGCGATCTACCAGCAGATGCTGACCGAACACCTGCAGCGCTGGCCCAGCGATCCCAGCTCGGACCAGGTCCGCGTCTGGATTGCTGCCCGGGCTCGAGCCGAAAAAAACTGGCTCGCCGCGATCGCTACTTACGAGGCGGTGTCTCGAGAGTATCCGCGCATGCCGGTCGTCCTGGAGGTGCTGGAAGCGTGCTGGCTGAATCACCTGGTGACCATCGAGCCAGGCGAGCGGGTCGCCGGTCTGCAACGGGCAGCCAGTTATTTCCAGTCGCATTTTCAGGATCAGTCAGGCCGAATTGTTGAACAGTGGAGTCCCGCGGCACGCCAGGCAGTGCTGGCAATCGCTCGCCTGCAGCTCCAGCTGCAGGTGGCATCCTACCCCCAACTGGAACAGCTGCTGCGGGCTGCCAGCGAGGGACAGCCGCTGCCGGCAAAAGAGTGGACCAACCAGGCCAGTGCGATCCTGATGGTGGCTCTGGCGGGACAAGGAAAGCTGGCCGAAGCGGACCAGCTGATCAAACAGGTGGCAGATCAGTCCGCACCCCAGCTGTTCCAGCTGATGGCATCGCTGGCTGAACTGGCCAGGAAAGAGGGTGCTGGCAATAGCCAGCTGGCCCAGTTACAGCTGGCGATGTTCGAACGATCTGCCGCTCAACGAGAAAGCTTGACGGCTCCCCAGCAGGTCAGCTGGGACCTGGCCCATGGCCGGGCACTTGCCGTCGGCGGAAAACAACAGCAAGCCCAGCTGGTGCTCGCACAACTGGCAGAAGATCACCCCAAGTCGGCTCAGGTACAGCAGACGTATGCCCAGGTGCTGACCGCTGCGTCGGACAAGGCGGCCTGGCCGCAGGCCCAGCTCCAGTGGCGACGCGTGCTGTCGCGGGCTCGTCCCCAGGGTTCACTCTGGTACGAGGCAACCTATGGAATCGCACTCTGCTACTTCAAGCTCGGCCAGAAGCAGGAAGCGGCGGCGCGGATTGAGTACCTGCAGGCGACCAGCGGTTTACCAGCCGGGCCGCTCAAGCAACAATTCCTCGATCTACTTCGCAAGTGCCAGTAAGGTGCTACTTTTTCGCCGGCACCACCCAGACATTGCGAAAGACCACCGGGTTACCGTGGCCTTGCAGGTAAAGTGCCTGCGGGCCAGCTGCCTCAGGAAATTTCCCGGGTGTGCCATTCGGTAATTCAACGTCATTGTGGATCAGCACGCCGTTGTGCTTCAGGGTCAGGCGGGCATTACTCAACTTGCTGCCGTCCGTGCCAAAGCGAGCCGAAGTGAAGTCGACGTCATAGGTTTGCCAGACCAGTGGTGGCAAGCACATGTTGACGCTGGGCTGGGCGATCGAGTAGATGCCACCACACTCGTTATTGAGTCCCTCGAGACCAAAGGAATCGAGGATCTGGACCTCGTAACGACCCTGCACGTACATGCCGCTGTTACCCCGACCCTGGCCGCGTCCCTTGGGCATGAAGGGAGTGCGGAATTCCAGGTGCAACTTGTGATCGCCGAACTTGGCCTTGGTCTCGCAGTCATGTTTGAGCAGGTTGCCGAGCACCAGCTCGCCACGAATAAAGTTCTCCGTGCTCTTCTCGGTGCCGTCAAACAGCACGACCGCGCCCGCGGGCGGCTTGATGCCCAGCGTGGGACTCTTGCGCTCGACTTTTTCCAGTTTGCCAGCCAGTCGATCTCCCTCGGCCAGGATCATCACGCCATCTCGAAGCGATGCCATAATCTGCATGCCGTCCTCCGTGGTGAAGGTGACAACCTTGCCGTTGCGCTCGCCTTTGGCAAGCTGCACTTTATCGCCACGCTTCCACTTCACACCAGGTAGTCCACCGGAGTGAAAGCGGGCCTGGTACTTGCCATCACCGAGGGCGACAATCTGGGCCCCGATCGTTGAATCGTCGGTGCCATCCTTGAAGACGCCGACGTACTCGCCCTGGAAGCGATAGTCGTCATTGGCCTGCTCCGGATCGATGATCACATCGGCATCCTGAGCGGAGAGCGACACCAGGCAGACCAGGATCGAGAGCGTGGCAACAGATAATAGCTGGATGGATCGCATGGTTGGTGTCTCCCAGGACGACAGGATGGGTTGAATCTGTTCTGGACTGCTGTGACTTGTAGCACAAGTTGTCATTGTGATCGGCGATCTTGGCGGTTGCAAGGAAGCCCTGCTGGATTGAGCAGCACAAGGTAAATTTGCTTGTCAGCAATCGAGTAAATCGCGACGATGAACGTTCGTTTCACGCCCACGCAGCGTGATGGACTGGAGGCCCTCGCGTATCGCGGCAGTGCATTCGATACGCGCCGGCGTGGCAAGGTTGTGAAAGGAGGTGATTTGTGGAATACCACTGTATGAATAATCGAGGTGGCGCTGCCTGACGGCAGTCGGCGGATTGCCCGCCGGGCATCCACCGTGGCGAGCCACACTGGCCAGCGAGGCTGGCCGACAGGGTGGCGAGAGCCAAAATGAAATCGCAGCCGGGGTGCTGCTCCGCAAGGAGATCGCCCCGGCTGTTTTTTTGCCAGAGCATCATGCCTGGCGGTGAGAGAGTCAGTCAGCGCAGCGGCTACTTGGATTTTTTCCGCTTCAGTCGCCGCTGGTATTCAGCCAGCACTCTCTCCGGATCATCCTCGAATGCCTCACGGCAACCGCTGCAGCAGACATAGTAAGTCTTGCCCTTGTAGGTCACACGTGTCGTGCCGCGACCACCGGAGACAATACACTCGGGATAGTTCAGCCCCTTGCCGAAATCGCTGCCCTCGCGCGTGTAACCAACTTCGGCCAGCCTGGAATAAAAGCTCGTGCCGATTCGTTGCTCGAGCAACATTGTCAGTCGATCGCCTTTGGCCAGCAGACGCAGGGTGATTCGAGCCGGTGTGCCGCTGGTGGCAGCTGGATTGACCAGCACCAGTCGGCCGGCGGCATCCAGCTTTCCTGAAAACCGCCAGGGTTGTGCCTCTTGATCTGTCGGTTGCACAACCATCTGGATCTGGCCTGCTTGATTCACTGGCTGAACCATGCCACTGAGAAAGTACTTGCTGCCCTTGATCTCAAAACCAAGCCCCGCTCGTCCCTCTGGAAACGACCATTGCCACTGGACCGATTCCTTCCACGAGCCGCGGGTCGATCCTCGCTGCAGCTGGGCAACACCGCGCCACGTGCCAACCATGTCGCGGATTGGTGCAAGTTGCTGCTGATCGTCTTCCCGCCGGTCGCCCCGCTTGCCCGGCGCAGCAGCCAGGATCAGCGGAAAAACCAGCAGCAGGGAAAGTGTGCGCATTGAATTACCGCCAGCTGAGTGAAAGACGCCTAGCTACCAAACAGGATAACACTGGCTGTGAATCCATGCAGGAAATTCTCTCCACCGATCGGCCCGATCTCACCCTGCGCAAAGAACCCGGCCAGCGGGATATCTGCCAGGTGTTGCTGCACCATTGTTGCATCGTGATGCGGCGTGTCGAACAGGCGGCTGCCTCGGCCATTGCAGGTGAATAGCAGTCCGCCGGCAGGCTGGAAGCTGTCATCCGCTTGCAGGCTGGAGAGCAGCTGGACCAGCTCGGCACTGGCCGTCTCCTGGTCCCGAATGTGAAACTGAACCGTCTGGCCGACTCGCATGTAGTCCGCCACGGTGATTGTGCCCTGCTCCGGATCCATACCAACAACATTGCGGATCAGGAAATCTCCCTGTTCAAAGTCGTCCTGGTATTCACTGACAACGCGGCCCAGAAAAAGTCCCTGCTGGACACGTTCTTGATCGTTGGCCGGCAGGCGGTCAAAGACCTCTTTCAATCTCAACATGGCTGATTCGCCACGCAGCTGCTGCACAACATTGTGCTCCGACTGAGTAATCACCATGTGCTCACCGATCGGCCGACACCCCTGGGAGACAAGCGTCCTGATCTTCAGCTCGCCACCCAGCCGCACAGCAACAGCCCCCTCACTCATGCAATCGCCTGCCAGCACAAGGCGGCTTTCGCCGGGAACGCTGCAGCCGCTGGCCATGCCCCCACAGATGGGCATGCCAGGCTGATCGCCGTTGAAGCGTTCCAGCAGCAGCTCCATGGGAAAAGAAAAAGGGTCTGCCAGCACCAGCAGGGCGGCAGGATCCTGCCAGTCCTCGGGTAGATCATCTGGCCATCCGAGAATAACGCCACCCTCGGGAGTTCGTTCAAAGTCCAGCTTCATCGGCAGCAGACTGGCGCCTGGCAACCAGCCAGCCCAGAGCGAGAGCGCCGGCTGCTGTTCAACTTCCTGGCCCCGGCCGACAACCGACTCGGCACTTGTCCCCAGCAGCGCATCGCACTGCAAGCGGCGATGGACCTCGGCAGCCAGCTGCTCAGCATCTTCCGAGTGGTCGCTGGAAAAGAACATCACCACCAGGTCGGGCGGAGGATCGTCCGGGCCACGTACCTGGCTGCAGACCTCGTCCACCGCCTGCTGCCAGTCAACGGACTCGGAGAGTGCACTTGCAAATCGTGTTGTCTCTGTTGTCTTCATGATCAACCAATATAATGGCGATCAACAGACAATGGCAGCCGCCACTGTCGACCCTAAATGAAGGGAAACTCACCGATGCATGTACGCGGATTACCCTGGCTTCTACTGACCCTGTTATTGGCTGGCCCTCTGGCGGCCGGCACACCCAAGCGAGTCTCCTGGCTGAACTCCATCCAGCAGCCGCCGGACGAAATCCCCGGGGACAAGCTCCGCTTTCTGTCGGTCAGGCAAGCCAATCTTGACCAGCTGATCGAAAGCCGTAAGGACTGGGAAGCTCATCGTGAAATTGTTCGTGACCGCTGGCTCACGTACCTCGGCCCGGTGGCTCAGCGAGAGCGGCCGCTTCCAGCGATCCAGGTCCTCTCGACTGAAACGCTGGACGATGGCATCATTCGCCAGCGGATTGCCTACGAGGTTTTGCCAGGTGAAATGATCGAAGCCTATCTGCTGATTCCCAGCAAAATCACGGGTCGCGTGCCAGGCGTCGTGGTGCTGCATTCCACCGTCAACCACAGTATCCGGCAACCGGCTGGCGTGGAGGGTAAGGCTGAAAAGGCATTTGGCCTGGAGGCGGCCCGGCGCGGCATGATCGCTATCTGTCCACGCAATTACCTCTGGCCCAATAACGACGAGATCAAGGCCCAGGAGCAAGCCGACAAGTTCCTGGCCGCCTACCCCGAGTCGAAAGGGATGGCGCGGATGCTGCACGACTCACTTGTCGCCGTCGACCTGCTGCTGGCTCAGCCCCATGTCCACCCGGGCAAGATTGCAGCCGTCGGACATAGCCTGGGTGCAAAAGAAGTTATCTACCTGGCAGCTTTCGATCAGCGAGTTGGGGTGACAATCAGCAGCGAAGGGGGAGTCTCCAAGACTTTTTCTAACTGGGGAGCACCCTGGTACCTCGGTGAACAGATCGACAGATTTCCGCACGAGCACAACGAGCTGCTGGGCCTGATCGCCCCCCGCCCCTTCCTCCTGATCGGTGGAGATTCGGCAGATGGAGCAGTCAGCTGGCCGATCATCGCAGATGCGATGCAGATCTACCGGCTTTATGATCGCCATCCGCCGCTGGGGCTGTTTAACCATGGCCAGGGCCATGCCGTGCCTCCGATCGCCGAGCAGCGGATATATGAATGGCTGGAGACGTACCTGGATTAGTCGCTGGACCGTTAACCGCTGACCTTTAAGTCGTCGGTGACTCCCACTGGCCACTCTCGGCACTTCGAAAGATCGCTTCGATCACCAGCATGTTCTCAACTGCATCTTCGATCGGTGTGGGGACAGGTGTGTCATCAAGGATCGCGCGAGACATCATGTCTCCCTGGATCCCGTACTGATCGCAGCTCTCGAACTCAATCTGCTGAATCTCTGCGTTGGCATCCTGGTGCCAGATCAGACAGGGTTTATCGGCTGGCGCGTTGAACGGAATCTCGATCTCGATTCGCCCGCTATCGCCGAAGATCTGCACCCGCTGGTAGGGAGCCAGCTGGGTTGAGCAGGTAAACGTGGAGGTGCCGTCGCCGAAGTCGAGCATCACGCTGCTGAGGATATCGGTCTGGAACTGTGGGTCTCGGGCGATCCAGGCCATCACCCGATCGGGCAGTCGATCAAAGATAAAGCGAGACAGCGAAATCGGATAGCAGCCGATATCCATCATCCCGCCACCGCCAATATCTGCCATGTTGCGAATGTTGTTGGCATCGACGTTGTGATAGGTAAACAGTGACTGGATGGTTCTGAGTTGACCGATCTGGCCCTCCTCGACCAGCTGGCGAGCTTTGTGCCACTGTGGATGATGGCGGAACATGAAGGCTTCCATCACCTTCAGCTCGGGATGCGCTCGCGCCGCATCAACCAGTTGCTGACCCTCGGCCGCTGTCAGTCCAATCGGCTTTTCGCAGAGCACATGCTTGCCAGCTTCAAGAGCCTGGATCGAGACCGGCACATGCAGGTGATTCGGCAGCGGGTTGTAGATCGCTTCGATCTCGGCGTCGTCCAGCAACTCCTGGTAACTTCCGTAGGCAACCGGAATACCCAGCTCGCTGGCAGCGGCTGTCGCCTTGTCCAGGTTCCGCGAGGCAATGGCCCGGATCTCGCAAAAGCGGGCCTGCTGCATCGCGGGAATCACTTTGGCAGTACCGATCAGGGCTGTGCTGATGATTCCCCAGCGTATCTTTCTTGTCTCGTCCGCCATCAGGGCTCCTTCAGGGGTCTTGCAGTCAGTGGCATTGTGGTCGGCTGGTGTTCGTCGTGGCCTCTTTCGGAGCGTCAGGATATCAGACGCGAGTGGAGCGAAAAAGTCGCCTGCCACTTGCATACCACGGTGGGGTGAAAACAATGAACAGTGATGCTCATGATATCCCGGAGTAGAACCAGTGATGTCTGAAGTGGACAAGGCGCAGCAGCCTGGCAGACCCCGCCTGCGGAGACTGGGCCGTTACCTGCTCTTATCGCTGCTGCTTGTGACGCTGGTTGGTGCCACCGTTGGGGGGATCTGGTGGTGGCGAACCAGCCAGGCGGTGCAGCGACGCCTCGATCAGCTGGAGAAGGACAGACTGGCCGACAGCCTGGTTGACCGGGACCCGCCGGGTGACCCGCACCCATTGGATCCGGCGATAGACTTTGCTCGCCAGGTACTGAACAGGTTTCACAGCCAGGTCGATAGTTATTCGGCAACCATGGTCAAGCAGGAGCGAATCGCAGGCCAACTCTATCCACGCACCACGATGTTTACCAAGGTGCGGGAACAGCGAGATAATGATGGCCAACCGTCGCAGCCGCTCAGCATCTACGTGCGGTTTGATGAACCGCCTGCCCAACGTGGCCGAGAGGTGATCTGGGTGAAAGGTCAGAATGAGGGCAAAATGATTGTCCACGAGGGCGGATTGCTGGGCTTCAAGCGGCTGTTACTGGAACCGACAGGTGTGCTGGCGATGGCTGGTGGCCGCTATCCTGTCACGGATGCCGGAATTGAGCGGCTGTTGATCAAGATGTTGAATCGCAGCCAGCGAGATCGCGCTGCCGATGGAGAGAGTCAACTCGTGATTGAGCACGATGTCTTGATTGAGACGGAGCGATGTGTCCGCATCGTGATCAGCCACCCCATTCGGGATGAGCGATTCGACTTTCAGCGCGCCGTGGTGGAAATCGAGGCAGACAAGTTCCGCTACCTACGCTACGCAGCCTACGATTGGCCCGCCGAGGCAGGCCAGCAGGGGGAGTTGATTGAGGAGTATATCTACCAGCAGGTTGTCAGCAATCCTGGCCTCCAGGACAGTGACTTTGACCCAGACAACCCGCTCTATAAATTCCCCTGATCTGGCTGACTGGGGTTACCGTCCGGTCGCTCGTCACCCGCTGCGTCCTCCGCCGGTGGCCTGAAACGCACGTCGATGTCACTTGCCGCCGTTGGGTTCTCAACCGCTCCAACCAGTCGTACCAGGTCGTCACGGAGCTGGTCCGGATTGCTCCATTGACGCTGCACGACGAGCTTTCCATCGGGGTCAACAATGAACTCGGAGTTGGGATCTTTACCGAGTGCATGATTGAACTCATTCTGCATGTTGTCGCAGAGCCAGATGAACTCTGAACCAATCCGCTGTTTAGCTTCCTTGACATGCAACAGTCGTTCAGTAAGCGTCAACGGCCGCTTATAGCCGTTGTTCCCTGGATGCTCCAGTGACTTGTAGATGTAGTAGAACTTCACTCCCCGGGGAGCATAGTCACGCTGCACAGCCTCCAGACCGGAGACGTTACTCAGAAAAACGGGTCATGTCAGGCAGCCAAACACGAGCACTGTGTAGCTCTCCTTCAGCTGGCCGGTAGAGAATGGAGTTCCGTCGGCAAGATCGAGGTAATGCACTGCGCCAAGTTTGCTGAGTGGCT
>Ga0209403_10000360_pt1 | contig 69649 bp, 52 predicted proteins | sample ArcticOcean_MG_C_8_FD_187440 | JGI IMG/M metagenome (GOLD analysis project Ga0209403, IMG submission 187440) | Marine microbial communities from western Arctic Ocean - ArcticOcean_MG_CB11_86 (SPAdes) (version 2) | ecosystem: Environmental > Aquatic > Marine > Oceanic | place: Arctic Ocean...
AACCGATACGGCCGTCCCGCGGCTTGCTGGACGACTGGCCCGTGCCGGACCGGCCACGTAGACCTCCTTCACACCAGCCACCTTCCTCAACGCCGGCAACCCGGCGGTGGTCGTCGTGCAGGTGAACCCGTTGATGATCCAGTAACGCCTCAGGTCACTGATCGTGCCGGCGTCGACCAGCTTGTCGAGATCGGCCGAGGCGGCCTTGTGCGAGGTGGCACTGAGTCCCTTGAGTTGCTTGATCACCTCGACCCGTAACTTGCTGCGGGTCCAGTCCCCGAACTCCTTTGCCCGACGTCGATACGCGGTGCCGTCCTCGAGGAACTGCTTGTCGAACCACGCCGTCACGCGGATCCGCCGTGCGACGTTCTTCCGCTTCTGTTGGTTCTTCTGCTTCGCTTGAGCCCGCTGGTTCAGCCCACCGGCACGTGCCACTCCATCACCGGACGCAACAGCGGCCGTCGATGGACTCTTCGAATCCGTCAACGACCACAGGGTCAGCGAATCCTTGTCCTTGATCAGGAATCCGTCGTTCAGCAGCACGGGTGGCGCCCACGTGCCCCCCTCGGCCACGCGGTATGTTGCCGCCACCCGGAATCCTCGTCCGGTGGCCGCGACGATCTTCAACTGGCCATTGTCAATCAGCGCGACGACGTGTTGAGGGATCGCCAGGAACATCGCGTTCCGGCCGGTTCGCCGCGGTCCCTGCCACAGCACCTCGCCGGTCTTGATGTCCAGGCAGAACAGCCGACCCTGGCCGTAGTGCGAGAAACCATACATCAGCTTGTCGTTGACAACCGCCGAACTCATGTCCAGCGCCACCTTCTTCTGGTGCCACAGCACCTTGACTGACCAGGACCCGCCCTGGAGTTGTGGTTCCAACCCCACGATCCCGCGGTTCTCACCGCCCAGGAACACCCGCCCGCCGTGAAACGAGGGGGTTGGCATGTTCTGATCGGATCCGACGTGCGGGAAGGGGTACTCCCAGAGGAGCTTGCCCGACCCCGCATCCACGCCGACCAGTGCCTGGTGATTCCATTCCACGACCTGCAACACACCGTGAATCTCGACCAGCAGCGGCGAGGAGTAGGACGGGCCATCCTTGCCCTGGCTCCAGATCTCCTTGCCGGTGGCCACGTCCAGGGCAACCAGCGTGCCCCGCTCGTCGGTCCCGAAGTGAACGATCACCCGTTTTCCGTCAACGATCGGTGACGTCGCCGCGCCCCAGTACGGGTGACTCTTCTGGAACCGTGAATCGTAATCGCGGTTCCAGAGCCGTTTGCCCGAAGCGGCATCCCAGGCAACCAACTTGCCCGTAATGCTCATGGTGAAGATCCGGCCGTCGGCCATCACCGGCGACGACTTCGGCCCCTTGCCGTGATAATCACCACCACCACCAATCTTGAACGGAGCCGGGTAACTCTTGCGCCACTTCACGTCCCCGGTCTTCAGATCGAAGCACCAGAGCACCTCGTCCTCTCCCTGGCGGGCGTGCTGGTAAACCCGGTCACCGGCGACCAGCGGCGATCCGTAGCCGGTGCCGACCTTCACCTGCCAGCTCTTTTTCAGCTTCGACGGCCATCGTTTCGGCGGACGGAAATCATCGACCCAGCCGTTGCGTTTGGGTCCCAGCCATCCCGGCCAATACGCACCCGGGGCGGGTGCCGCAGTGGTCGAGACCTGCCGGTCAGAGCTGGAAGTCGCCTGGGCCAACGCGACCCCGCCAGGGATCGTCCACAGTACCCCTGTCAACAGGATCGCCAAAACAGCCCATCGCATCGAGATCTTCCTGCCGGTCACGGTTCACACCTCAACGGTTCGATCCATTTCGTGGTTCGCGTCGCGACTGCAACCGATCGTAGGAAAAACCAACCGCCGATGCGACACGCGGTACCGAACAACTCCTCGGGTCGGACTCGACGACCCGAGCCTGCAAGGGCATCATGGCAGGCGGCTCGGCCATGTTCGATTCGCCCAGCTTGCCTGGAAAACCGATCCAGGGAATCGCGAATGACACCGGCCGAGGCAATGGTCCACATCTCTTCAATCAGACGAATCTGGAGCCGCTCATGAAATTCCGTCTCCTCCTGCTCGCCTGCCTGGCCGCGCTGCTGGCCGGGCCGGCCATGACCGAGTCGCCGTCGCCGCCCACACGCACTTACTCCAACGTGCTCACGCCGATCAAGAACCCCAGGCCGATCCTGGCCGATCATCCCGAGTTCTTCGCGCCGATCATCGAGCAGGCTCATTTCGAGGCGGCCCCGCTGGTGGTCGATCCCGACGCCGACCTGCACGTCCGGGCCTGGCGATTCAGTTACAACGCCCGGGGAATCATCGAGATGCCCAACCACCTGAAGGCATCCGAGACGGCCGTGATCATGGTCCATCCCTGGGGTATCGATGATGGGCAGGGCTGGGATACGCCCGAGCCGGCCGGAGTGGCCGACTTCTGCACCAAGGAAAAGAACCACCTGGCCGCCCGACACACGCGGCAGATCATCCGCCCCTTCATCAACCGGCTCCGCGAACGTGTCGCCGCCGTGCTCTACAGCCTGCCCGGAAGCAAGGACCCGATCCGTCACAAACTCTATCGGTCGTTCTCGCACACACCCACCGCGTCACAACGACAGGCCGGTGCGATCGAGTTGAAGAACAAGCTGACCGGCTTCCAGTACACCGGCCAACCCCTGCCCACCCAACTCGTCCTCTCGCACGACAAACCCGTCGTCGACTACTTCCGCAAGTTCCCCGGCCTGGATGCCGGTGCTCGCTACAACAACGACGGGTTCTGGAAGCTGCCGATCCCGGTGACCCGGGATGTCGATGTTCACACCGACGACGTGGTGATCTACGACTCCGAAGGTTATGCCCCGCTGAAGCGGTTCCTGGTCCAGAACCGAGTCCGCCACATCCTGCTGACCGGCTACGCCACTGACATGTGTTTCTGCGAGACCACCGCCGGCTACAAGAACCTCTCGAAGGACTTCAACGTCTTCCTGGTCGGTGATGCCTCGCTGGCAACCTTCCCGTCCAACACCTCGCCGCGGCACGCCGTCAATGCGTCAATTTCGTTTGCCGCGCTCAACCAGCTCGTGACCCAGGTCTCCTGGGTCAAGCTGGACAAGGCGAACTAGTCGACAGGCCACGACCTGCAGGATGACCGGAGGGGGGGGGTCGAGACCGATGCTACCCGGCCCTGCCGGTCTTCCGTTTCGGCTTTTTTGTCTTCCGCTTCTTCACCTTCGGGGGCCCGTAGGTCTTCAGGAGAATCGCGTCGACTCGTGCACGATCATCCCGGTTCCGCATCGCGGCCAGCATCGGATCGCCCGTCTGTTTCATCCAGCCTTCCAGGCGTTGGCGGTACCCCGAGATGGTCTCCTGCAAGTCCGGGTTCCCGATCAGGTTCTTTCGACAGTCCGGGTCCTTTTCCAGGTCGTAGAACTCCTCGGGGACTCGCATCCGAAACAGCCTGATGCGGGCGGCAATCACGGGATTCGACTTGGCTGCCGCCGCCATGGCGGCGAACGTCCGCCCTTCGTTGTTGTTGCGGTAGACGTGTTTGCCATCACTGAAGGGGTTGTAGATGTAACCGTACCTGGCGTCCTGCACACAACGCATCGGAACGCCATCATCGCCGGCCTTGCTGTCAATCTGGGTGAACACGACCTGCCGGTCCGGCTGTGACTTGCCCCTCAGTAACGGAGCAAAACTCCGGCCATCCAGCCGCTTCGGCTTCGACGCACCGGCGATCTCGAGAAACGTCGGCTTCAGATCAACCGCCGAGACAAAGTGAGTCTCGTCGCGACTGCCCGGCTGGACCCGGCCCGGCCAGCGGACCAGGAAGGGGGTCCGGGAGCTGTGGAACCAGGTGTTGCACTTGGCAAACGGCACGGCGATTCCGTTGTCGGAAATGAACACGACAATCGTGTTCTTTGCCTGGCCCGACTCCTCCAGCGCCTGCATGACCTTGCCGAAGGTGTCATCCAGCCGCCGCGTGGAGTTCTGGTAATAGGCCAGTTCCTCGCGCACGCCGGGCAGGTCGGGAAGGAATCCCGGCACCTCGACCTCGTCGGGCCGGTAGATCCGGCTGGGCATTGCCGCGCCGGGTTGGAGTTTCTTCGGGTTGCAGTAGGGGCGGTGCGGGTCGTGAGAATTCACCATGAAATAAAACGGCTTGCCCTCCGCCTGGCACCGCTTGAAGAAGGCGACGCATCGCTCGTAGTAGATCTCGGGGTTTCGACCGTCTCCGAGATCGGGGCGGTCGAACGAGTAATCCCATTTCATGGTGGTCGTCGGAGTGGAATGGCCGACCTTGCCGAGAATTCCTGCCAGGTAACCTGCCGACCGGAAGGCGGTTGCGATGTCCGGCGTGCCGGGACGGGCCTTCATGAAACCCATGGCTCCCGAGTTGTGACTTAGCAGACCGGTGGCAATCACAGCCCGGCACGGTGCACAGATCGCGACGTTGACATGCCCCCGGCTGAACAACATGCCCTGGGCGGCGAAGCGGTCGAGGTGCGGTGTCAGGTCTCGGACCTTGCTGCCGTAGACACCCAGCGACTGGGCATGGAGATCATCGGCGGTGAACAAGAGGACGTTGGTCCTCTCGGCGGCATCGACGTTGGCTACAACCGACAGCAACAACAGCAGCAGCATCCTGGATTTCATCGCCGTGTTCGCCTCGTCCCGGGTTTTGTTCTGGGTTTCGTTCACCGGGTCCGGCCCGGACAGGTCGCCGCGGCTGATCGACAGGATTCTCATTCAATGGCCAGGACGGTTCGGGCACGAGCGTACTGGCCCGACGCCAGCCAGCCGGACACGCGATCCAGTTCCCGATGCTGCTCGGGCTTGCTGGCCTGTTGTCGGCGATCATACAGCCGTTTCGGCAGCCGGAGGTCCATCGTCGAAGCCCGAAACGAGGGGCCAATGGACTTTCTGCAAAACGCCTGAATGACCTCCAGGTCACGGTAGCCGAATTCGCGACTGGGCTCAATGACGGTGCCCTCGCCCCAGTCATTCCATGTCGCGATCTGCACAATCCTCGATCTGGCCGCCAGGGCCCGCCTAAGCGTTGTCCGAAACGTGGCTCCGCGTTGGTCATCGACACGGCCAAAGCTCTCGTGCAATTCCGCTTCCTTGTAGATATCAACAAACCGCGGGTAGACAACAGGGATCGAGTGAGCCCACCGCCGGGACGCCGCCTGGAATTCGCTGGTCGAGGCGATGCCCTTGCTGGGAATGGGCCAGTCGAAGCCACCCACAGCCCCTTCGCGGCGAAAGTGCTCGCTGAAATAACTGATCGGCATCTTCAGCTTCGTAAGCACCTGGCTCCATTCGTTGTTCTTCAGCCCAGCGTGACCGAACGACAGCAGAATCGGCCGACCGTCGAGCCGCACGTAACTCTCCAATGGAAACCAGTGTTTCGCCAGCCAGTCGATCTCGCTCACCGCGTGCGACACCCGTTCGCCGGCCTTCAGCTTGCCGCCGGCGACCAGCTTGGGAATCACCTGGTCCTCGTAGCAGACGGCCAGTTTCATCCCCAGCCGCTTGACCTGCTCCACCAGTCTCCTGGTGTTGGCATGCAGGACCGCGTAGTCGTTGAAGTCCACGAGGCCGTACCAGTCGACGATGACGCCGTCGATCCCCGCCAGTTTCATCGCCAGCAGGTGATACTCCAGCACGTGCGGATCTCCCGAGTCATACGGGCCGATCAGCGGGTAGAAGTGCGAGGCAATCTGTTTCTTGCCCTCGACGATCCTCTTGGGATCAAAATGGTCCATCGTCCAGTGCCAGCCCCAAACTCGGCTGCGCGGCTGCGCGGCATACCACGGCATGTAGTGCGCCAGGACCAGCGGCCTGTCCCGGTCGCCAGGCCGCGCAGCAGGCGTCCCCGACTTGGAACCGGACACCGTTCTGCAAGGGGCCGCAGGTCGGCCCGATGCGGCCTCGACCACGAGCACCTGTGCACTCGCCAGGACAACGAGGACTGCAACCGGGAAGAACTTTCTCATGAGGATCTGCCCCAATTCTGCACCAGGGCTTTAGCAGGTGCTTTTTGAAAAACTCCATCATCAACCGTTGGCAACGCTGGTTGACGACTTCGGCCAAGTCTATCGCGTGCGGCCAGCCCTCGAGTCGATTGTAACGGTAGGGCACCCTGGTGGACTTCAGCTTTTCGGCCAGCCGGTCGGCCTGATCAATCGGCACCATGTCGTCGATTGTCCCGTGGAAGATCAAGGTCGGCGGATCGTCGCGGGTGATGTGCGAGATCGGAGACGCCAGTTCGTGCCGGGTTCTTGACTCCTCGATCGTCTTGCCTCCCAGGAATCGGATGATCAAGCTGTTTCCCGAGGCATATGGCGTCGTCAGGTCGACCGGGCCGTACAGGTTGACCACCGCCTGGACTCGGCTGCTGACTCCGGCGTGACCACCAGTGCCTTCCAGTTTCGGCACATCCGACGAGTAACCGATCATCATCGCCAGGTGACCGCCGGCCGAACCGCCAATCACTCCGATACGATCCGGGTCCACATTCAGCTTCCTGGCATTGGCTCGCATCCACCGCACCGCGCACTTCACATCGTGCACGGCGGGTCATTCGTGGCGTTCGGCCTGGCATCCTCGGCCGTCAATCCAGCCAACTCCAAGAGTCCCGCCAGGACAATCACCACGATCAGGCTCGCGAAAACACGTCGTCTCATGTTGCTTGTCCTTTCTCTTTCGACGGTCGATTGTGTCAGACCGGGCCGGACCCCCAACTCCCCGCCGATTCGTCCACAAACAGATCACTCAACAACGGCTCACCCGGACAAACCGCGTACTGATCGAACTCGGTGACTCCCGATTCCCGAAGCACGTCTTCGTCGATCAGGAACTGCCCGGTCAACCGACAGTTGTCGGCAGTCAACACATGATAGGCAGCATCGGCGACGATTTCGGGCCGTCGGCAACCTCGGATCGCGTCTTCTCCGCCCAGCAGATTCGTAATCGCGGCGGTCGCGATCGCGGTTTTCGGCCAGAGTGCATTGACCGCCACCCCCTGCTCGCGAAACTCCTCCGCCATGCCCAGCACACACAAACTCATCCCATATTTCGACATCGTGTAGGCCACATGGTTTTTGAACCAGCGAGGTTCCATGCACAGCGGTGGTGCGAGATTCAGTATATGAGGATTGTGGGCGTGGACGAGATGCGGCAGGCAGGCCTGTGAACAAAGAAACGTACCGCGGACATTGACCGCGTGCATCAGGTCGAATCGTTTGAGCGGTGTGTCGAGAGTTCCCGTCAATTGGATCGCACTGGCGTTGTTGACCAGGATGTCGATCCCGCCGAACCTCTCGACCGTCGCATCAACAGCCGCCCGCACCTGGTCCTCGAAACGAATATCGGTGACACAGGCCAGCGCCTGTCCCCCGGCATCCTGGATCTCCTCGACCGCCGTATGAACCGTCCCCGGCAGTTTCGGATGAGGCTGATCGGTCTTGGCCACCACGGCGATGTTGGCCCCGTCGCAAGCGGCTCGTAACGCGATCGCCTTGCCAATGCCGCGACTGGCTCCGGTGACAAACAGCGTCTTGTTCTTCAGATCGGGCATGATGATTCCAGTCTCACCGACCCGAATCCGAATCGACAACCACAAACGCAAACAGCTTGGCCTGGCCGTCGAGCTGAAACCGCAACCGAATCGTCCGGCCCGTCAACTCCTCGAGCCGCCTCTTGCCACCCCACCGGATCTCGTGCCGCAGGCGGTCCTTCTGCAACGGTCGGCACGTCGCGGCAGAAAACCCGTCGATCGGGTTGCCCGACCGATCGAGCACTTCGACAAGCAACTGGCCATTCTTCGCATCGGCGTTCACCTGCAGCGAGTCTCCAGCCAATTCAAACGGCCGGGTGACCACAAATCCCGCCGCGTCGTTCCTGGTCTCGAGCGAGACAAACCCGTCGAGTCGCAGGCTGGCCAACCCGATCGCTCCGTCATTCGTCGCCCCGGCACTGTGCTCCTTCCGCCAAGCACCGTAGTAGAGTCTCAACTCGTCACCCACGACGAGCTCGGGGCTGACAAACACCATGCCGGCGTCCCAGCTACCCGTCTTTCCAGTGGGCAGCAGCGGCCTCTTGCGATCGACCAGTTTCCAGTTCACCGTATCGCGGCTGACCATCAGGCTCGAGTCGATCGTTCCCGCCATCCGGACTCCGTTCTCCAGCTTCTTCCCGTCGGCCTCCGTATGAAACGGGTAATAATAGCCCAGGTGCAATCCGTGATAGGTGTGCTCGCCCAGGAAGTGCGAAGCCGCGTGGTAGAACTCGACATTCGGGTTGTCGTCTGATTGCCGACGAATGGCCCACGACCCGCCGCCCCACGTTTCCAGATCCTGACTCTCGGTTCGCCAGATTCCCCGATAACGGTTCCCCTTTCCGCTAACCCAACCCTGCTCGACGAGGAAGAACCGGGGATTGGCCGTCGGTGGCTTTCCGGTGACACTGCGCAGGTCGCCGATTGCGTGCGAAGTGGTCCAGTTCAGGCCGTCAGGGCTGTAGGCTATGTACTCGGTCAACCCGGGTGTGTTGTCGATGTACATGGCCAGGTACTTTCTGGCCGGGTCGTCCGAGTAGGGATTCCGGACCACGTATCGGGTCCGAGCCGACGGTCCCTTGCCGCGGAGCACAATGTTGTTTTTCCGGCTGCCGTCCGGGCCGGCGTGGAGTCCCAGCACTGGCTTCTTCCACGACAGGCCGTCTCGCGAAGTCGCATAGCACGTGTAGATCAACTTCGGACCGATCGCCCAGTAGTACATGCGAAACCGCTTCAGGTCCCCGTCCCAGAACACGATCGGCGACTCGAGCGCAGTTCCCTCCCACGAATGCTCGGGCTTCACGATCGGATTGCTCGGATGCCGCTTGGCCTGGCCAAGAACTCTGCGGACACCGACCAGGCGGTCGATCACATGATCGTCCAGAAACAGCTGCTTCTGCAGACCCACCGACACCCGTGTGGCGGTTTCCCGGGTCGTCGTCTTCCTGTCCTGTTTGACGTAATAGAGTCGTCCGTCTTCGGAACCGACCAACAGGTCCGGCACACCATCGTTGTTCCAATCCACCACGGTGGGGCTGGAGGTGTGACCGGCGACGTTGCGAGTGTCGAGCAGGCCCATGTCCTTGAGCACGATCTTGCCGTCACGCCGAGCCACCTGTCGAAACAGGTTGGCATTCTGGCTGTTGACGAGCAGATCCAGATGTCCGTCACCGTCCCAATCGACGACCGCCAGTTTGCGTCGGCCGCTTCGACCGGCCTGGCCCGAGTTCAACCGGATCGGCTTGCCCTTGAGGTCGACGAAGATTCGTTCTCCGGGGAGCAGTCGCAACCGCCCGTTGCGCTTCTGCCGCTCGAAGAACGCCAGGTAGCCCTCGTGGTCGAGCATCACCAGGTCGTTGAGACCATCGCGGTTGAAATCGACGACGACCGGAGTAGTTCGCCACTGAGTGACCAGTTGATTGCCGGTCGGTTTCCACCAGTTCCAGGCAGGACTGGGCGGCCGGCCGACCGGCCAGGCCACTTCAACCGGTTTCGCAACGGCGAGCTTCGGCCGACGACTTGTGCCGACGTTGCGATACCAGACGACCTTGCCCCAGATCGAATTGACCACCAGGTCGGGACGGCCGTCATGGTCCCAGTCGCCGACCGTCAACGTGGTATAGCCCCACTTGGCTTCGCATGGCCCCTGGATCGAACCGTTGGGGCCGGCCAGGATGCGGATCGCCCCGGAACCTGCCGTCAGTAGTTTCGGAGCCGCCCACTTGGGTTGCTCGATACCCGCGTGGCTGAGGTTTTCGATAAAGCTGATGTCGCCGGCCGTGTTGCCGCACAGAATGTCCTGGTCGCCATCGCCGTCCCAATCGAAACCACAGGGCGTGGCCAGTGCACCAAACTTCACGTCCGCCGCCTGCTGTTGGAAATAACGAGGAGGCTGGAACTGAGGCAGACCGTCACGCGTCCGACCGGTGTGCTCGATCAACGCAACACGGCCATCTTCATCGCCAACGACCAGGTCGATGTCGCCATCCTTGTCCCAGTCGATCGCCGCCGGCACGATCATCTGCAGGTTCATGGCAATCGGATGTTGCTTGTGCTCAAGACGCCGGGCCGACGCGTAGCGGGGCCGCATTCTGCTGCCGACATTTTCGAAGTAGCTGAACCGGTCCAGGAACTCGCCGCAGATCAGGTCCAGGTCGCCGTCACCATCGAAGTCGGCAAAGTTCGGCGACGGCCAGCCGAAGACGTCGATTGTCTGACCGCCAGCTGTCAGTTTGACCGGCGAAACATACTGCGGCCGAGCGTTGGTGCCCGAGTTCCTGGCCAGGTAGACATAGCCATGCAGCGGGCCGTTGGTCCACTCGCCTCGAGCATTGTAGGCATTGTCCCAGCCGTAGTCGGTCCAGTCGCCGATGCCGACGACCAGGTCGAGCCGACCGTCACCGTCGTAGTCCACGTACTTCCACTGGTTGGCCCGGATCTTGCCCGCGTGACCCACCTTGGGCGCAAGCGGCAGCTTGACTCGCGATTCCAACCCGGTTTTCAAGAAGTCCCGGTACTCGAAACCAGGGCTCAACACTCGCGGTTTCTCGTCGACCCACGACAACTGCACGTTCTGCAGCCCGCGACTGATCCGCACGGCCGCCTTGAAGACCGGCATCCGTTTCTTGCCGCCAGGGTTCTCGAACCAATACGTCCCGTTGTACGGCTTGTCGGGACAGACGACGACCAGGTCGTTGTCGCCGTCGCCATCGAAATCCATCGGCAACGGCCACGCCCACAGACCGACACCCAGGTCGACGACCAGGCCCGGGTTGTTGTAACCGATCGGCTTCAACTCGGACCCCGACACCCGGTTCGGGCCTATAGCAACCGTCGCCAGAACCAGAACAACAAGGAAGCGAGTCGTCGTGGCAATCGTCATACTGTCTCTCCCTGTCTCTCCCAGCCTCTCCCTGGTCGCAAACAAGTTGGTCTGCCCATGAAGACGCACCATCCAGTCGGATTGACCACCATCCTGTTGGTCTCGAGCCTGCTCTGCAACGCAGCAGCCGAAGAGCCGATCGCCACGATCGCCGTGATTTCCAATCCCTACATCACAACTTTGCCTGCCGAGCAGATCAAGGACGAGAACGGCAGCCTCCGCGACTTCCTGGCACAAACCGGTCCGGCGAGCATGCAGAAGACCGTCGAGTTGGTCAACAAGATCCAGCCCGATGCACTGGTGGTGCTCGGGTCGTTGACCTGGTCGGGATCCGACGACGACCACCGGGCATTGAACAAGTACCTGGATCGCATCACTGTGCCGATGTGGGTCGTTGGCGGGCACCGCGACGGGTTGAACGGCCTGCCGGATCGACGGAAACGACTGCTGGGCCAGCGCGACGCGACGAACTTGGTGAAGAGAGTGCCTTCGGTTCGAGGCGTCCGGCTGGCGTTCTCCAACGACCTGCATGCTGATCCGGACACCGCCACCAGGCGGCTCGAACAGCAACTTCAGGACGACGGCGATCGCAGTACCGTGCTGCTGTTTGCTGCTCGCGACCGAACGATGGGCCGTTCGCGGCTCAGCGAGGACCATCAAATGTTCTGGAGCCTGGTCGATCGGCACAAGATCGCGGTTCGATTCGAGCCAACCCGGTACGGCCATCGGCTTGGCTACGAGAACACTCTGCCGCTGTGGACGGTCGGATCGACCGCGTGGTCGACGCGCGGAGCGATCACGTTGGTGCAAGTCTTCGCAGACCGGATCGAGATGGCTGAAGTTGGCGACGCCAGTCGTCGCGACTTTTCACTCAGTGTCCCCAATCCGACCGGTGCCGCCCGAATGACTCGACTCGCCGACGCTCCCTACGGCAGTCCGTCCCACAGCCGGGCCTTGGCCCAGAAGCCCGACTTCACCTTCGCACTTGTCTCGGATCCTCAATTCGACCGACAGACGAATCGAGACTACCTGATCAAGAAAGCCGAAGCGGCGATCATCGAATTGAACCAGTTGAAGCCGGCCATGGTGTTTGTGGCTGGCGACCTGGTGAATAATAACCTGCCCGAGGAATGGGAGATCTTCAACCGTGTCTTCGCCAAGCTGGAACCACCGCGTCACGTGGTCCCGGGTAATCACGACGTACTGTTCAACTACGACTTTGTCGAAAAGTCGTACGCGACGGCTGGCGAGAAAAATCCCGAATACGCAGCCCTGGTCGCCAAGGCCCTGGCCGCAGCCAAGGGCGACGGGTTCGGTGGCCCGGCCGCGCTGTACGAAAAGTACACCGGCAGTCGGCCGCGGCAGTTGATCGAGTTCCGCAACTGCGCGTTCATCACCGTGCCGTTTCTGACGACTCGAGCCGATACCGATCAGATCGATTTTCTGGAACGACAGCTCGTTGCGTCCAGGAACAAACGGCACGTGTTTGTTGTGGCGCATTACCCGTCGCTGCCCGTGTTTGGCAACAACCTGCAACCTCAACTCGGAGGCACACGCGTGTTGACGCTGTTGCAACAGCATCGCGTGACCGGCTACCTCTTCGGCCATCGACACCGAAACGGCTTCCGCATGCACGAGCGGACGGCTCATGTGCTGACCGACAACATGAGCACGATCCACCTGCTGCACGTCTTCCCCGACCGAATCCTCGTCGGCCGCAAGCACGTCGGATCGGCACTGTACGAAACCCTGACAATTCCCTCACCACGGAAATGAACCCGGAACGCACATCACTCCCCAAGAATCCCACTCGGACTACCACCTCTGAAGACCTCCGAACACCGCGATGTGTGAAACCCGTTGGTCGCACATGGTGCCCCGAGGTGCGATTCGCTTACTCGAACCACGTCGCGAACACGTCGACCGGCTCGCGGGCGGTGCGGTAGTTGTTTACCGGGTGATCCAGGTCCGCATACCCAACAGCAATACCGCAGACCAGCGACAGAGATTTCGGCAAGTCTAGGATCTCGCGAACAATGTCGGGGTACTCGGCCATCGAGGCCTGGGCACACGTTTCCAGGCCATGCCCGCGAGCGGCCAGCATCACGTTCTGGATGAACATCCCCACGTCGATCCACGATCCGGTTTCGAGCACCGCATCGACAAACACCAGCAGTTCCACCGGCGCTCCGAATCCGTGGTAGTTCTTCAGCCACTGCACCATGCGAGCGTCCTGGTCGTCTCGCTCGATTCCCAATGCTCCATACAAGTCAAAGCCGCAGGCTTTTTGACGCGAGCGATACGGTTCGGGAAACCGATCGGCATAGTACTTGTAGTCGGGATTGGGGACCTGCTGTGACGAGCGGGCTTGAGCCAATGCGTCACCGATCCGCTGCTTCGTGTCACCAGTCACTACCGCCACTTGCCACGGCTGAGTGTTCACTCCCGAGGGTGCCCACCGTGCGGTATCCAGCACCTCCTCAATCACCTCTTTCGACACGTCTCGATCCACAAACGCCCGCGTCGATACCCGGTCTCGGATCGCCTCGATGATGTCCAATGTCAGGCTCCGGACTGAGTGTTATGTCGGGACACGGTTTCCTGAGACTCGCTCCAAGGCCGACGAAAACTCCGGCAGCCGATTGCATGACCTGGCGGAAGACTGGTCTCGATCACATTCTCACAATGGTAGGCGGGCCACTGCCAGAAGATAGCAGGATGAACAACCGAGACGGGAACACGCCACCGGATTTTCTTGAATTCGACGGGCAATTTCTCAGACCGAATTGCCCGGAAATACTCGGGCCTGCACTTCCAGGCCGCCGAACGTGAAACAGCCTAGCCCACACGGCCACCTCTTGACTCAAACCGGACACATATCATTTAGATATCACCCGGATTGACTAGTGGTGTAGATGGCGTTGGACAAGCTGAGCCGAGACAACATCGTTGAACTCGACGAAGAACGTCACGTCTCGAATCTGCTCGTCGTCCTCTGCAGCGGCGGCCACACTCAGCCAGTCGTCAACACTGGATCATTGTACAGCTAGCGCTGATTCGTCAGCCGGAGTCTAGAGGTGTCGCGAACGTCTTTCCTGTTGCGGATCAACCCCCGCATCCTGAACGCATTACGTCGCTGGGCCGACGACGACCTGCGAAGCGTCAACGCGCAGCTCGAGTTCATCCTCCGCGAAGCCGTCCGCAACGCAGGCCGGCTCGAGGACGAGTCCCGTAGCGCATCCAAGGACTAGAACCCGCATTCACACGGCCCAAGCGACATCAGAGCCAACCCGTGGGTCGCGATGGTTTCGTGAAAATGAAACAGCACGCCCGGCAGGATTCGAACCTGCGACCTGCGGATTAGAAGTCCGCTGCTCTATCCAACTGAGCTACGAGCGCGTGAAGATCCGAGATTGTACACGATGACACTCTGCCTGTGACGTCGCCAACAGCCTGTTGGAACACGCAGCTCTTGCCGGGATCGGGGGGGACACCTATGCCACCACGAGCGACCCCAGCCCTCAGCTCTCAGCTCTCGGCCCTCAGCTCAGATCAGTTCCTTGATCGGCTGCATGTTTGACAGATACTGAGGTCGACCGGATGGGTCCTTGATCGTTGTCGTCAGGACGTCGATGCCCAGGTTCCGGTACACCGTCGCAAAAATCTCCTGCACGTGAACCGGACGCGTCTGAGCCCGCTCGCCCAAACGGTTCGTACTGCCCACCGCCTGGCCACCCTGGATACCGCCTCCAGCTATGTAGGCACAACTGACCTGAGGCCAGTGGTCGCGGCCAGCACCCTTGTTGATCCGAGGCGTCCGCCCAAATTCGCCCCAAACCAAAACCGTCACGTCGTCGATCATGCCTCGCTCTTCCAAATCGTCGAGCAACGCTCCAACAGCCCGGTCGATCCGAGTCCCGTGGTGACGCACCAGTCCTTCATTGTTGCCATGACTGTCCCAACGACCAAACGTCAGCGTCACGCAACGGACTCCAACCTCGACCAATCGACGTGCCCGCAAAACCAACGTGTTGTCCGTCGCCGCTCCGTCGTACTTGTACGTGTACGGCTTCCCGTCTCCATACTTCTCGCGGATCTCGGCCGATTCCTTCTCCAGGTCCAACGCGTCAATCAGCTTGCTCGACGTCAAGACGTCGAACGCCTGCTGCTCGTACGAATCGATCGCCGTCAGCTGGCCACTTGCATCCACGTCTCGACGCAACCGGTCGATGCTCCTGAGCAACGACTTGCGATCACTCAGACGATCCGTCGTCACACCGTTGAGCTTCATGTTCGCCAACCCGGCACCGTCAGGAACGAACGGAGCAAACGTGCCGCCCAAGAACCCCGGAGTGCCCGGGTTGCGCCACACACCGTCGGTCTTCATCCCAACATATGGCGGCACGCCGCGGTCGACTGGACCATGCAGCTTGTGCAGCACACTGCCGATCGCCGGATGTCCGCCCATCGAACGCATCTCGGCATGACGAAAACCCGTCATGCACTGGAACGAATCGTGACGACCCTCGCAGCCAACCACCGCTCGCAAGACCGCCGCCTTGTCCATCGACTGAGCGATCTTCGGAAAACACTCGCCAATCTGAAGACCCGGTACACTAGTCGCGATCGGTCGGAATGGACCTCGAATGTTCTTCGGAGCCTCGGTCTTGATCTCCCACATGTCCTGGTGAGGTGGACCACCGCCCAGGAATATGTTGATCACCGACTTGTGGCTCGACTTCGTGCCACCAGCCGACTCGGCACGCAGAATATCCGCCTGGTTCAGACCAAATGCACCAACACCCAACGCACCAATCTTCAGCATCCCGCGACGCGAAATCCCGTCACAGTAGCCCGAACGTCCGTTCCTGCGACCAGATCGAGACTCAAAGATCGTCAGCATGGGCTGGCTCCGCTTTCTGATGACTCATGAACACGTAACAGCACACCGCAGCACACCGCAGCACACCATAACACATCGCAACAGTACCCTTTTATGCGATCGGCATTCCTCGAGTCAACTTGAAGCCAAATTATCAAGTTCTGCCTTCAAACGCCTCAATGCTCGCAGATGTCGCATTCCAGACGCTGCAGGAGAAAGATCCAGGGCCAAAGCGGCTTCACTGTTCGTTAATTGCTCGAAATGCCGCATCTGCAGGATATCTCGATCATCCTCATCCAACTCCTCGATCGCCTCAACTAACCTCAACTGCATTTCCCGACGAATCGACGCAGCGGCCGGGGTCAGCTCTGCATCGGCCAGTCGAGCGATCAGGTCCAGAGAACTCTGATCCGAGTGGACTCGAGACACCAGCGGTCGTTCGCGATCGACACTGCGCCGTTGAGCCTTCCGGTGCCGCCGGTGCATGTCGATCAGTCGATCTCGAGCCAACTGCCTGAGCCATAAGTGGAAGGGCAGGGTGGGTTGGTCAAGGTACTTGGCCAGTCGGTTCGACGCTTCCAACAGCACATCCTGAACGACATCGCTGGCATCCACACGACGAGCGATTGCGCGGTCCATACGATGGTCGACGAGTTTTCTGAGCGCGTCGCGGTGCCGATCCATCAGGCCGTTGACCGCCTTGGGATCCCCTTCGCGTGCCGCCGCGAGCAGTTCGCGGGTGCGATCCGAATCGGGCCAGATGCGTTCCGATTGACTTGCCATGGTCCTGTCGCCGGCCGTCACGTCTTGACGCAACCCTGCCCGGCCACCTCCGGTGGCAATCCGGTGTCAGTATCCGGCCGGACGTCCTCGAGCCGATAGTCCTCGATCGCCAACCCCTCGACCACCACCTCCTGCAACCTCTGCCAACCCCGCGTCACCAGGTCTTCGCGGCGAGCCACCTCCCCCGCATCGAGTTCCCTTTTGTCAAAGGGCCCCTCGACCACGACCGGTTCGAACCGGCTGTCGATGATGAACTGAGCCTGCACGGTGTTACAGCGAATGTGCCGTTCCGACTCGATCGTCAAAGCTGTCGCCGGCCGTTCCCCGATCACAAACGACAGATACAGATCACTCTCGTGGATCTCGTCCACCGCCGATCCACAGATCTCGCAGAGATACCCTTCGTCGCAACGTGCCATGCGAGCATTGTAGCCAAAGTCGGCGATCCGGGTATTCTGCGAGACCCGAAACAGCCGCGGCGGCGGGTGGTCACTGCCTGTAACGTGTGCCACACTGGAGAACCCGCCGCGTCGCGGCCCACACCACCCCGGCCTCCAGTTCACTGGCTTTCAGTCGATGTCACTCGCACGCTTCAGTGTCAACAACCGCGTGTTGGTCAACATGCTGATGCTGGTGATCCTGCTGGCCGGCGGGATCTTCGCCTTCACGCTGGTCCGCGAGTTCTTCCCCGAGTCGCGACCGAACAAGGTGATGATCGCTGCGGTTTACCCGGGACAACAGCCCGAGGAGATCGAGAAGTCGGTCACGATCAAGATCGAAGAGGTGATTCACGACATCGAGGGTGTCGAGAAGGTCGATTCGACGATTTCCGAAGGTGTCAGCCTGACGACGTTGACCTTGTTCAGCGACGTCGAGGACATCAACGTGCTGGTGCAGGAGGTCAAGAGTGAGGTCGATTCGTTGGCCGATTTGCCCGAGGAAGTCGAGCGGGTGACCGTCCAGAAACTCGAACCGCGACTCCCTGTCATCAGCGTCGCACTGTTCGGCCAAGGCAGCGAGTCCGAACTGAAACGAGCGGTCAAGAGGTTGCGAGACGACCTGTTGCTGTTGCCCGGAGTCAGCGACGTGCAACTGTCGGGGATCCGCGACGACGAAATCAGCATCGAACTGAAGCCTCACAAACTGCTCGAATACGACGTCACCTTCGACGAGGTCGCGTCGGCCATCCGAGCCGTCAACATCGATGTCTCGACCGGACAACTCAAGGGCGACCGATTGAGTGTTTCGGTGAGGATGCTGGGCGAGGAAGACCGTGGAGTCGATCTCAGCGACATTGTCATCCGCAGCGACCCCGACGGTCGCAAGATCCGACTCAGCGACCTGGCAACCATCCACGACGGGTTCATCGAGAGTGATCTCGAGAGCTACTTCAACGGCGAACCGGCCGCTCATTGTGTCGTCTTCAAGACACGCAGCCAGGACGCGATCCAGATTTCTCGAGTGGTCAAGGCTTACGTCAAGGGGAAGCTCGGCGAAAACTTCGACCCGTTCGGGTTCCAGCAAATTGCCAACGACCCCTGGTACCTGAAACCAGTCTCGACGGTCGGCAGCGGCATGAGCTGGCTGATGACGGTCGTCAGCGGCCGAGGCGATCCGAGGACGATTTACGAGCAGAGTGCCGCCAGTCCGTTCGAACACCAGTTCCAAGTCGCCCTGCACACCGACCTGGCGAGGTTCATCGAAGGTCGGCTGGACCTGATGACTCGCAACGGCCGAGCCGGCCTGATGCTGGTGCTGCTCAGCCTGATGCTGTTTCTCAATTGGCGAGTCGCCATCTGGGTCGCCACCGGCCTGATCGTCTCGTTCCTGGGCACCTTCATCGTGCTGTGGGCGATGGGTGAGACGATCAACCTGCTGAGCATGTTCGGGCTGATCATCGTGCTAGGGATCATCGTCGACGACGCGATCATCATTGGCGAGAACATCTACCGTCACGTCGAGGAGGGGTTGCCGCCCGAAGAGGCGGCGATCCGCGGGACCGACGAAGTGGCCTGGCCGGTCTGCGTCACGATCATGACCACCATCGCCGCCTTCACACCGCTGCTGTTCATCCGAGGCCAGATCGGGGACTTCATGAGAGTCCTGCCGATCGTCGTGCTGGCCGCTCTGACCGTCTCGCTGATGGAAGCCCTCGTCATCCTGCCCGCTCACCTGGCTCATATCAAGATCTCGCCCAAGAACGATCAGGCCACCGGCTGGCGCCGCTGGCTGAAATCTCTGGCCACGGCACCGGATCGGATGATGCGAGGCCGACTGCTCGACTGGTACGCCCGGCTGCTGCGAGTCGCTCTGACATGGCGATACATCACCCTGACTCTCGCCGTCTCGACCGTTGTACTCAGCTTCGGACTGATCTCCGGAGGCTTCGTCGAGATGGTATTCATCCAAAAGATGGACAGCGAGACGATGTTCTGCGGTGTCGAGATGCCCGTCGGAACCGTCGTCGACCAGACCCGAAAACAGGTCAAACGACTCAACGACTTCGCCCTGACGCTGCCCGAAGTGAAGAACGTCCAGATGTTCGTCGCCGTGCAGATGGACTTGAAGGGAGGAACTGGAGCCGAACTGCAGTCGCACTTGGGCCAGATGGTCCTGGAACTGCGAGCGGCCGACGAACGAGAAGCCGACGAGCAACGATCGAGTGACGAACTGCTTGTCGAACTCCGCGAGTTCTCGCGAACACTCCACGGAGTCAACTCGGTCAACTGGGATACGATGAATGGCGGGCCGGGTGGCCGAGACATCTTCATCAAGGTTTCGGGACCCGACTTCGACGAACTGACCGAAGTGGCCCAGGAACTGCAAGAGACTCTCGATACCTACACCGGCGTCTACGACCTCGACGACGACCACGACGAGGGCAAACGCGAAGTGACTCTACGGCTCAAGGAGTCCGCTCGAGCGACCGGCATCGACGAGGCCCGGCTGGGCAGCCATGTCCGCAGTGCACTCTACGGGCGCGAATCGCACCGGATCAGTCGCAACCGCGAAGACGTTCGGGTGATGGTCCGGTATCCTGAAGCCTACCGCGCGAACTTGTATCACCTCGAATCGATGTGGATCCCCACGGCAATGATTGCCGGAGTCCGCAATTGGGTGCCTTTGAGTGAGGTCGCTCGACTGGAACCGGGTGACGGTTTCACTTCAGTGCACCGCAGCCAACGCCAGCGGGCAGTGTCGGTCTTCGGAGCCGTCGATACGTCGGTCGCAGATTCCTCGGTCGTGCTCAACCGGGTTCGAATAGAATTCGATCGCGAGATTGCTCCGAAACACCCCAACGTTCGCATCGAGTTCCTGGGCAATTTCGAAGAACGTACCAAGGCCTTCGGCAGTCTCTGGATCGCCTTCCCCGTGGTGCTCGTGCTGATCTACATGATGCTGGCCGGCCTGTTTCGCAGCTACGCTCAACCTATCGTCGTCATGGCAGCCATCCCGTTTGGATTGGTGGGAGCCATTCTCGGGCACTGGATCACCGGAAACCCGATCACCATCCTCAGCCAAATCGGATATGTCGCACTGGCCGGGATCCTGGTCAACGACAGCCTGATCCTGGTCGACTTCATCAACCGACGGATCCGAAACGGCGAGGATCCTTTCGAAGCCAGCGTCGATGGGGCTCGGTCCAGACTCCGAGCCATCCTGCTGACCACTCTGACAACCGCCTCGGGACTGACACCGCTGATGTTCGAAACCAGCTTCCAGGCCCAGTTCCTGGTCCCGATGGCCGTCACCCTGACCTTCGGACTGATATTCGCCACCGCACTCACCCTGGTAATCGTCCCGGCGCTGAACCTCGTCTTCCTGGACATCAAACAGTTGACCGGCTTCGACGACGAATGATCCCCAGGGACTGACTCACCGCCCTTGACGGGTGCCTGTACCGACGCCCGGCCTAGTAGGTCCAATTCAGCGAGAAGCTGTAGTTCTCGGTCCAGAAGCTCGACCGGTTCACATCGATCGTCGGGAACAGACCCTCCGACGGATTCCCCGCCCAGTTGATGCTGCCCGAAGGTCGAGCCACGTGGCCGACGAACAGCAGCGTGTAACCGAGCCGGAAGTTCGCCGCACTCAACAGCTTCGATCTCCGCAAGATCGGCACCTTGGCGAACAACGGTGCCTCGGCAAAGAACGACTGTTCGATGACTTCCGAGACATGAGTGTGCTGGTCGCTATCGCTGAACCGGTTGGGTTGAGGATCCTCGGGTGTGGGCGTCAGGAAGTTGGTCTGCCGAGTCGTCATCCCGATGTTGTTGCCCGAAAGTTTCAGCTTCTCGGTGTTGGCAGTCAGGGCGATCTTGGTCTGCCCCCACAGCTTGAACTTGGTGCCGCCCAGGTCGTATCTCAAACCGATCTCCGGCCCAATCAAACTACTCCGCATCACGTTGTTCAGGGTCGAACTCAGAGGGTACATCGCAGGGTCGTTGTAGATGATAAAGCGATACTCGTCCGAGTTCTGACCACCACCTCCACCGCCGCCGCTCGTGCCACCCTCTTCGACCAATGCCGCGTTGTCGATGATCCCGTCACCGTCCTCGTCAAACATGTTCCCCGGCGAATGCAGCTTGACGTCACCGTTGAAGGGATCGTCCAAGTCCTCCAAGTTGTCGTAACTCAGACCACTGTCCTGCCCGTAGAAGTGAAAACCTTCCTGCAGCCGCATGTAACGCACTCCAACCATCGGACGCACCATGAACGTCTTGGTCTGATACGACGGTGACAGGATCCAGTGCACCGACATGCCATACGTGCGACTCTTGGACGTCACCTGAAACTCGAGATCGTAGGGTGCGGTGACTCCAAACGTGCTGCCATCGTCCAGCGGCAGGCCGCGGAGATTCAACAGGTTGTTCTGCAGGATGAAGTCCTGCGAAGTCGGCGTGTCCTCGTTGTTGTTGCCACCGCCACCAGTGGATTGGCCAAACTGACCACCGGCCGTGCCAATTTCGTTGAGCAGAAAATCGGGAGGCGAAAGTAGCAGCAACAAGGTGTCCTTCTGAGCACCTCGGCCTGCAGGCAGCGAGTCGCGAGCGTCGAATTTCTCGTTCAGACTCTGGCCAAAACCCTCAAACATCAACCCGCTGTCGTCCGGATCGAAATAGCCCAGTTGGAGCCGGATGCCGGTGCCGGTCGGGCCGGCGATTGCGTTTTGCAGCTGAACAGCGTCGTAGTAGTTGAAGCCGGGAATCCCCGCCTGCGGCACGCCACGGAACTGGTCCACAACACTCTGCTGCTGGCTCCCGCCACCGCCGCCACCACCACTGTCACCCAGGTCGTACGGATCCTCTTCGAGAATCGGCAGGACCAGGTCCTTGTAGGTCAGAGCCGAGCTGTGGCCGAGGAAACCGGTTGGTTTGCGGTTGCGGGCCGAGAGAATGTCGATGTTGAAGAACATCCGACGGCCTCGGTTCGACGACACACGGTTCCACATCCCGTCTCGGATGTAGTGCTTGTCGTACTCGAAGTCGTACGTCGAATTGCCTGGAAACGGCGCCATCGACGCCGGTGCCATGCCCTGAGGAGGATACGCACCCGGAGGTGGTCCCTGGGACATCGCCTTGCGACCCGAAAGGGCCAGAGCAATCAGACAGATTGCCAGCGTCAGTCGCCGTGACACCCGCATCAGATCATCCTTGACAGACTACCGGAACGGGCAAGTCGCCCATATATCGACCGCGCACAAACGTGGTCCTAACGGTTTTATCGGTCAGGTAATCTGGCAATCTGTAACGATTATCGGGGACATGACGAATTTCTTGGTTGTGGGGATGATCGGGGTTCAGCAGCCTGTTAGAGCACCGGACCAATCGACCAGGGACAAAACTCCTCTTCCCCAACCCCCTGTTCCTCGCTTTTCGTCGACTTCCCACTGGCCACCGCCACGATCTCGTCAAAGATCTCCCGACCCAACTCCTCGACCGAAGCCCCTTCGAGAATGCGGCCGGCGTTGATGTCCATGTCGTCGATCATCCAGTCGAACATCCGGCTGTTCGAGGCGATCTTGATACAGGGGACCGGTTTGCAGCCAAAGCAGCTGCCACGTCCGGTCGTGAACACCAGCACGTTGGCGCCTCCGGCCACCATCCCGGTGATCGATGCCGGGTCGTAGCCCGGAGTGTCCATGACGACAAATCCTCGACTGGTCACTCGCTCGGCGTACCGGTAAACCTCCTCGAGTGCCGTGCTGCCACCCTTGGCGATCGCTCCAAGCGATTTTTCATAGATCGTCGTCAACCCGCCCGCCTTGTTGCCCACCGACGGGTTGTTGTTGATTTCGGCTCCGAACTTCGCCGTGTACTCCTTCCACCACTCGATCCGTTCCAGCAGCTTTCGTCCCACTTCCGGACTCCTCGCCCGACGTGTCAGCAAATGCTCGCCACCGTAAATTTCGGGCGTCTCGCCCAATATCGAAGTCGCCCCGGCCGCCACCAACAGGTCACTGGCAATGCCAACAGCCGGATTGGCCGTCACACCACTGTTCCCGTCGCTCCCTCCACACTCGGTCCCCAGGATCAACTCCGACACCGGAATCTCGACCCGCTCGACCGAATTCACCTCGGGCAACATCTCCTGCAACACACCCACCGCCCGCTCGACCGTCTTCCTGATTCCCCCCTCGTCCTGGATGTTCATCACCAACGGAAGCGATTCCACCCGCCCCGAGTCCTCTCCCGGAACGTCCAATTGCACCAGGCCGTGGTTGTCGACCAGGAACGAGCCCTGCCCGGTTTCGCAGCCCAGGCCCAGCACCAGGAAACCGCCAATGTTGGCGTGCTGGGCAAACCCCGCGAGCGTCCTGGCCAGCTGGTCGTGATCCTCACCACCGTACTGCATCGCACAGCCGCCCTGGTGGACCAGGGGCACGATGCCGTCGATGTTCGGAAAGTCATCCAGCAAGCCCTCGTCGAAGGCCCTGGCAACAGACTTCGACGCGGTTGCCGAACAGTTGACCGTGCTGACGATTCCCAGGTAGTTCCGCGTCCCGGCACGGCCATCGGCACGACGGTAACCCTGGAATGTCTGGCCAGTGATCGGATCCAGTGGATCCGGCACGGCACTCGAAAAAGCGTAGTCGAGATCCAGGTCGCCGGGTTCGACGTTGTGAGTGTGCACCCACTCGCCCGAGGCAATCGGTTCGGTCGCATACCCGATCACCTGCCCGTACTTGCGGATCGGGTCGCCTGCGCCGATCGAGGTCGAAGCCACCTTGTGACCCAACCCGATCGCCTCGGATACGGCAAAACCCTCCACCGCCTGCCCGGCTGTCCCACCCGAAATCACCGTCCCGGCCGACACGTCCATCCGTGCCACCACGATGTTGTCGTCGGCATGCAACCTCAGACACGGACTGAAATCGGACTGGCTGTTCATTACGACACTCACACTTAAAGACGGGACTCCACTTCTATCGGAATCCTCCAAGAGCATCAATCGAGGCGAACCGCACTACTCGCCGAACAGGCACCTCGACTTGCAGCCCAGCCAGCCTGCCCCTTCGGCCTTCTCGACTTTTCGCCAAATTGCTATCCTCCCGCCGCAATCAACAACCTCACACATCCCACGGCATCCTCGGAACCCCGCCATGATCGGTGCCCAACTCACCCCACGCGACTACTTCAGCCTCTGCAGCAAGACCTTCGAATCACTCGATCTCGAATCGCTCGAATCGCTCGCCCGCCAGATTCACGCCGCCTGGCTCGACGGCCATTTCGTTTTTATCTGCGGCAACGGAGGCAGCGGTGCCAACGCGTCGCACTTCTGCGAAGACCTGGGAAAAAGCACGTTGGATCCCGAAGACTTCAACAACGACGACATGCCTCGCCTCAAGGTGCTGTCGCTGACCGACAACACGCCCTACATCCTGGCCTGGGGCAACGACGAGGGGTTCGAGCGGATTTTTGTCGAGCAATTGAAGAACTTCGCGTCACCCGGCGACATGCTGATCTCGATCAGCGGCAGCGGCAACAGCCCCAATGTGCTGCGAGCCGTCGAGTGGGCCAACAGTCACCAGTTGACCACCTGGGGCGTCACCGGCTTCGACGGTGGCCAACTGCAGCAACTGGCCAATCACAACCTGCACGTCGATTCGGACGACATGGGACTGGTCGAATCGGTCCACCTCGTCGCCTTCCACTGGGTGCTCGACGACGTCTACGCCCGGATCAACTGTGTCGGCCGTTACGAAAGCCAGGGAATCCGCCAAGCAGCCTGAAAACCCGGGACTAGTTCGCCAGCGGCACGGCGGGCGGGTCGACTGGTCCGAGTCGATTGGCCGGAGCGACGAACTTCCGGCCGGACTTCAGGTCTGCGATCAGGCCGACGATCACCTGAGCGGGAATCGCGTGCGATTCGGTCCGACCCTCACGGGCAATGTTGATTCCCACCGCCCGCCCGTTCAGATCAACCACGGGCCCGCCACACTGTTCGGGCTTCAGCACCGTGTCGTGAGCAAACGCGTTGGGAAACCCACCACGCCGGAAACTCAACTGGCCACCCAACTTGTTCATCAGGATGCTGCGGTTCGGGACGTGTTCGTCTGGCGAACCCAGCCGAGCGTTGGCATCGAATTCCACCTGGCCACGCCGCACTCGCATCGGCAACACATCGCCGGGGCGGAACTTGCGGATCTGGTCCCTGAGTACCCGGCCCCTGGGAATCGTGGTTCCCGCCACACGGATAATCACATCGCCAACAGTCAACCCGATTCGACTGGCACCACTGTTGGGCATCACCCGAGTGATCAGGGCGCCTCCGAATACGTCGTCAAAACCGACTCCCAGGAATCCGTGCAAATGCTGGATCTGACGTCGGCGAATACTGACCACTCCGACGGCCACCGGCAGTTCACTCGGTCCACACGTCGCCAACAGCGACCCGACCGTCGGATCCTTCTCGCTCTGCCACTCCACCACGCTCAGACCGGTGACTTCGATCTTGAGCATCACGAGATCGTGTTCGGCATGGAATCCGACCTGGCGAGCCGAATGACTGGTGCCATCCTTCAGACGGCACCGAATCGCTCCGCCATGAATCCCGTTGACCTGGCTCGCCTTGGTCAGCACCCAACCGTCGGAACCGACAATCGCCCCCAAAGCCCTCTGCCGTCCATCGACCAGCACGGCCACCGTCGCCTGGCTCGGCGCCACGACAACCGGCCGAAACGCTTTACGGATCGCCGTGCCGCTTTTGTAGAGGTCTCGAGGCAACCGGGCAGGCGGGGCGGCGGCGGCCACGACGGCCATCAACAGAACGACCACCAGTAGTCTCAACCACACCGACACGCGACGATGCAGGCCAATCGAGCCAATCGAGCCAACCGAGCCAATCATGGTCCACGGCCTCCGGCCAACGTCACCGTAATTTCTACCGCCTTGCCGTTTCTCTGGATCGACAGCCTCAGCTTGTCGCCAGGCTTCTTGTTCTGGACATGGTTGAACAGCGAATCAAACCCCTCGAATCCCCGGCCATCCACCTTCACGATCACGTCACCCGATCGGACTCCCGCCCGAGCCGCCGGCAGGTTCGGACTCACTGCGGTGACAGTGCAGCCCAGGTCATGGTCGACACCGTTGATTCCCAACACCGGCTGGCGAACCCGGTTGCGACGCCCAAACGCCACTCCGTCCACGAACTTCACCCAACTCTCGGTGTAAGCTCGAATCGGCACGTGGAAATTCCAACTTGTCGGAGGCCCGATGCGACTGTGGATCCCGATCACGTTCCCCGACAAGTCGAACAACGGACCCCCCGAATCGCCGCCGACCAACGTGCAGTCGGTCTGCAGAAAACCACTCTCGGTCCGGATCACTCGGCCCAACCGAACCACCGGAGCCCGCTTGGACTGGTAGCCGCCCGGATGACCCAACGCCAAACACCAGTCTCCGGTTCGCACGTCCTTTGGTCGAGCCAACCGCCGGAAAGGGAACGGCCCCTTGACGTCAATCTTCAACACCGACGCGTCCAGTTCTCGGTTGAGTCCCAACGTGTGACCGGGCAGGATTCGGCCATCCGATAACATCACGCTGACACGGCGGTTGGGGGTACCGGTGACATGAGCGGCCGACAACACGTAACCGTCGGCACTCACGATCACGCCACTGCCAGCTCCGTTGCCAATCCGCAAACCAACCGTCGCCTTCGAAAGATCCTCGACCAGTTCGCCCACTCGAGTCTGGATGGCCAAGAGATCAGCCACGCCTCGAGGCACACTCCGCGTCAAGGCGGCAGGCTGCATCGGTCGAGCCACGACCGGAGCCCTCAAGACCGGCAGGTCACGAGGCAATGGAGGTGGAGGCGGCGAGATGGGGGCGGCCGACGTCGCCACCGACGAACCCGTCAGCAACACCGCCACGACCGCCAGTCCCGAAAACCAACCTCGCCTCATTCGGAATCCCCTCTCATGGTAAAAGCCACAGGCCACACCACACTCATTCCCCAATTACAAAATACGCCAGACCAGAGACTTTCCGCAAGTTGAGCACCCTTCTTGGGACCCCAACTTCTGCGATATGCTAACCTCCCCAACCTCCGAAACTCTCAAAACGCCCCGCAACGATTCACCCAAACCATGCAACTTCACAATACACCCCTCGACGGCGTGCTGGTCATCGAACCTCGCGTTTTTGAAGACGACCGAGGCTTCTTTCTGGAAATTTATCAAGCTGCGCGATTCGCCAACGCCGGCATCGACCTGGATTTCGTCCAGGACAACTGGTCGCGTTCGACTCGAGGCACGCTCCGTGGACTCCACTACCAGATCACGTTTCCTCAGGCCAAACTCGTCCAGGTCACCAGCGGCAGTGTCTTTGATGTCGCCGTCGATCTGCGTCGACACTCGCCCACCTTCGGTCGCTGGTACGGCACCACTCTCTCGGACAGCAACCGCCGCCAACTGCTGATCCCCACCGGCTGCGCCCACGGATTCCTCACAACCAGCGACTCGGCCGATTTTCTCTACAAGTGCAGTGATATCTACCACCCCGAATCCGAACGCACTCTGCTCTGGAACGATCCGGCGATCGGAATCGAATGGCCACTCGACGGCCAACCAACGCTTTCAGAAAAAGATCAACAGGGCGTGCTACTGGCCGAGGCCGAGTACTATGACGCGGCACACAGTGACGACTCGGGAGACGGTGGTGATGACTGAGTCGTCCGAGCCACGGCGACCTCGACTGGCACTGCTGATGGGTGACGTGGCCGGGGTCGGTCCCGAACTCGTCGCACGCGTGCTCGCCAACTGCCAACACAACTGGCAGCCACTGGTCGTCGGACACCCCGACGTGCTGACCCGAGCCTTACGGCTGGTCGGACTCGACACCAACGTCCGCCACGTCGATTCTCCTTGCCACAATAACCAGGCGGCCGACTCGCAATACGTCAACTGCTGGAACCCATCCGATAGCGACGTCGCCAATGCCCCCGCCGCACAAGTCGACCCACGCTGCGGACGTGCCGCAGCCGACTGGCTCCAGGCCGCTGCCATGGCCGCTCTCGATGGTCACATCGATGCACTGGTCACCGCGCCCCTGAACAAAACCGCCCTGGCCGCCGCCGGCATCGACGGCCCCGGACATACTGAACTGCTCGCCCAAGCCTGCCAATGCCAATCAGTCGCCATGATGCTCTACCTCCCACCAAACACCGCAGCCTCCACCGCAGCCTCCACCGCAGCCTCAACGATCTCCAACTCCAGCGGTCTCGGCGTCGCCCATGCCACTTTGCACACCTCGATCGCCAGTGTCCCCGGCCTGTTGTCGGTCGACGGGATCACCGATCACATCAGCCTGCTCGATCAGTTTCTTCGACAGGTCGGCTGTGTGGCGCCCCGGATCGCCGTGTGTGCCCTGAACCCTCATGCCGGCGAAGACGGACTCTTTGGCGACGAAGAACAAACAACAATTGCTCCGGCCGTCACTTCCGCCGTCGCCGCCGGGATCGACGCACACGGCCCATTCCCGGCCGACACCCTGTTGCGCCGTGCCGTCAACGGCGAATTCGACGGGGTCGTGGCCATGTATCACGACCAGGGACACATCGCTCTGAAACTGATCGGGTTCGACTCGGCCGTCAACGTGACCCTCGGATTGCCCCTGATCCGCACCAGTCCCAGCCAAGGCACCGCATTTGACATCGCCTGGCAAGGCACGGCCAACCCCGCCGGCATGCAGGCCGCCGTCGACGTCGCACTCGAATTATGCCACAACCGAACGCCGACCCCGTCAGGACCGCGGCACGACTCCGGACAAGACACCAGACTGGAAGACTGATGCCCGAAACTCACGAGACACTGCTTTACCTGATTCGCCACGGAGCGACTCCGGCCAACCAACAGCAACCTTACATCTTACAGGGACGAGGTATCGACACATCACTCAGCGACACCGGCCGGCAACAGGCCGCTGCGGTGGCCGGGTTCCTCGCCAACCGACCACTCGATGCCGTCATCTCAAGCCCCATGAAACGAGCTCGAGAAACCGCTGACGCGATTGCCCTACCGCACCAAATCAAAGCCTCGGTCCTCGACAACATCTCCGAATGCGACGTCGGTCGCTGGGAAGGCCGCGACTGGGACTCGATCATGCAGGACGACGCCGAGGCCTACAGCCGGTTCATCGACGATCCAGGCATTCACAGCTACCCCGACGGTGAAAGCTATCAGGATGTCCTGGATCGCGTCGGCACACCCATCGACGATCTCCTCGACATCCATCGCGGACAAACCGTCGCCCTGGTCGCTCACAATATCGTCAACCGAGTCTACCTGGCCCGACTGATGGGCTGGCCCATCTCGCGAGCTCGCGAAATCCGACAGGACAACACCGGCATCAACGTCATCCGCGGCCGCGACGACGAAATCACACTGATGTCCTTCAACGTCCGTTTCCATCTCGACGACGCCGGATTGTGATCCCAAGGCCCACACCATGACACTCAGCGGAATCATCTTCGACATGGATGGCACCCTGGTCGACTCGGGACTCGACTTCGACGCCATCCGACGCGACATCGGTATCCCCGACGGAGACCCGATTCTCGAAGGAGTCGCAGCGTTACCCGAAGGACCACTGCGCGACCGGGCACTCGAAATCCTGCAAGGGTACGAACGCGAAGGAGCCCTCAACGCGACACCCTATCCCGGTGTCACCCAACTGATCGATCGACTCGGACGACTCGAAATCCGCTGCGGTGTCCTCACACGCAACTCCCGCCTCTCGGCCAACACCACCATCGAGAGGCTCGGTTGGAGTTTCGACATCGTGTTGACTCGCGAGGACGCTCCGGCAAAACCCGATCCGACCGGAGTCTACGCGATCTGTGACGACTGGAACGTGCCGCCAGCCGACGTCCTGTTTGTCGGCGACTACCATTTCGACCTGCAGGCCGGACACAATGCCGGCACCCGAGCCGTGCTGTTCGCACCCGGGTCGCTGCCCGAATGGGCCGACCAGGCCGACTGGGTTGTGAGCAGCTTCGGTGAACTCGAAGAACTGGTCGAACAATTGTGCGGAGACGGCTAGTCACCGCCCGACTCTCATTCCGTCACCCCCGGATTCCTCTACCCCCGATTCCCCAACGGCTGCTAGAATCCCCGACTCAATACGATGCCGAGGTCTCGCATGGATGCGACGCGACTACAGGTCCCCGTGACCACGCTGCTTTCCCTGCTGCTGTCAGCCGCTCTGATCGTGGACACCCAGACAGACGCGACAGCACAACAAAAATCCCCGCGACGAATCATCCTCAACCCGGCAACACCCGCAGTCCAACCGGCCCGACAACCGGCCCGACAACCGGCCCGACAACCGGCCCGACAACCGGCCAGCACGCCCGCCACCACCAAGCGGTTGCCTCGCAGCCGACTCCAAACCCCCGACCTCCACGTCCAGAAGCTCAAACCAAAACTCCGAGCCGCTTTGGTGAAGTGGGAACTGGCCACGTCGCGGATCAAGACTCTCAAGGGCGAAATCTACCGCTACCACCGCGAGTTCGTCTTCAACACCGAGAAGCGTGGACGGGGTGTCTTCTTCTACGAAGCCCCCGACAAGGGACGACTCGATATCTACTCGGTCGAAGTCCCCAAGGGAACCCGTTCATCGGTCAAGCAACCGTCACGCCGAGATCCCAGTACCAGCCGAGTGACTCCGGCCCGAACCATCTCGCTGGTTGTTTCGGGCGACAACCCCGAGAAGTGGATCTGCGATGGGACACAGGTGTTGGAAGTCAACGACCTCGACCGCACCGTGACCAGCCACAGGATCCCCGCCGACTACCAGGGCCGAAGGATCATGGATGGCCCGCTGCCGTTCCTCTTCGGCATGCCTCCCGACAAGGCCATTCGCAGGTACCAGATGACGCTGCTGGGGGAATCGAAGGATGAGATCTGGATCCGGGCAATTCCGCGATGGAAACAGGATGCAGTCAATTACCGCGAAGCCACCGTGATCCTCGACACCGCCACCTACCTGCCCAAGCACGTCCGCCTGACTGCACCCGACAACACGCAAACCATCTACTCGTTCTTCCGCATGCAGGTGAACTCGAAACTCGAAGCCCTGACACGGTTCTTCGGGAACAGTCCGTTTCGGCCCGACCTGAAACGCTACCGTGTCGTCGCCACGCAATCCGAACCAATCGTCCCCTCGGTCATCGGCCTGCCCTGGAAGAAAGCCCAGGCCGTGCTCACCGCAGCCGGGTACACAGTCAAGTTCAACGCCGGTGTGCCCGCCGCCAAGGCGGACCTCACCTACGTCATCTACCAACAGGCACCTCGACAACAGGCCGCCCTGGCACCCGGAAGCCAGATTCGCTTGACATTCTTCGCCAAGCCCAGCGACGGCACTCCCAAGACGAGGTGATTCCAGGCACAACGCAGACAACTTGTCTTGCGTCTGCTACCCGCCGATCCGTCTACTCGATCTCGACCACGAGACGAGCAGGCGATGAACCAGAACACGGCACCTGAACCCGACCGGCACACCCCCGATCGCGACGATCCCGAAGCAACCGTCCTGGGGATCACTCGAAGCGACCGCCTGGTCATCGCCGTCCTGGTCGCGGCCTCGCTGGTGCTGATGGCCGCTCACTGGACTCGACTCTCCGGCTGGGGCACTCGACCGATCGAAATCGACCGCATCCCCCGAACCCTCGTCGGCTTTCGACTCGACCTGAACACAACCAATTGGGTCGAGTTGTCTCAACTCGAAGGCATCGGCCCGACACTCGCCCAGCGGATCATCGCCGACCGCAAGCAAAACGGACCGTTCGCTGATGTCGAGGACCTGGTTCGAGTCCGCGGAATCGGCCCCAAGACAATCGTTCGCCTCAAACCCTGGCTGACCGTCGGACCGTGATCGCCACCACCCTCACACTCCCTCACCGCATCAATCCAACGGCCGCACGTACACATTCCGCCAACGGCACTTGGCTCCGTTGGGCCAACCCTTCCCGCCATGCACCTGCACCGCCACGCGACCCTCGGACCCCAGCAACTGGCTGACACTTGCCTTGTCGTAACCCTTGCCAGCAAACGTCTGGCCGTTGAATTCGTTGACCTTGCGGCCGTTGATCCAGGTGGTGATCTGAGGTGGCGAACCAACAACCCGTAACCGAGCGGTGTTCCAGTCTCCAACCTTCCAGGCCGACACCCAGTCATTGCCGCTGATGCTAAACGCCTTGGGTGGAGCGACCCCGGTCGGCTTGGTCGTCAGACTCAACAACTCCTTCTTGTCGTTGTACTTGCCAAAGATGTCAAAGGGCCGAGTGTTGAAGCCTCCGGTCCCCTCGCCATAAATGTGACCCACGTTTCCGTTGTCGTGGTAGTCGACCATCATCTGGAAACACTGCCCCCGGTTGTTGGACCGCACGAACAGGCCGCTGCAAACTCCCCAGTCGGGCTTCATGTCGATCAGCAGTTCGAAGTCACCGTAGGTCCGGTCGGTCAACAGGATGCCGCCGTTTCCGCTGCCCGGCGGATCCTGCTCGCCGCTGATCACGCTGTCTTCAACCGTCCAGCGACCACCAGTCCCGTGCCCGATCTTCTCGGGGTTCTTGTGCCAACCGGCCAGAGTCTTCCCGTTAAACACTGATTCGAAACCCACTTCACGCTTCTCGACCAGCCAGATGTTGCGGAAATGCAACGGATTGCCGTGGTTCTGGATGTAGATCGGACCCAGCTCGAACCCTTCCTTGACCGGGCTGGCTCGAGTGCTGCGGGGAAGATCGACATTTTTGTGAATCAACACGCCGTTGTGCCGCACACTGATCCGGGCATTGGCCGTCTTCTTGCCAGCCTTGTCGTACACGGCGGCAGTGAAATCGATGTCGTAGGTCTGCCAGGCAAGCGGAGGCAGGCACATGTTCAGGTCCGGATCCCGGATCTCGTAGATCCCGCCACACTCGTTGTTCTTGCCGGCGAGTCCGAACGAGTCGAGAATCTGCACTTCGTAACGCCCCTGCATATAGACCCCACTGTTGCTGCGGCCCTGGCCTCGAGCTGTCGGGGCGTAGTTCAACTTGAACTCCATGTGCAGATGATAGTCGCCAAAGTTGCGGAAGCTGGTGACTCCTTCGCGGAGCACTTTGCCTTCGAGTCGCCCGCCCCGGAAGTGCTTGGCCGTGGTGCCGTCGAACAACACCACCGCACCCCGAGGCGACTTGGCTCCCATCGTCGGGCTTGTCCGCACAACCCGCTTCAGCACTCCGATCGAGTTGCCATCGCCATCGCGGATGTGCAGCTTGCCGTTCTTCCAGGTCCCCGAACCCGAAGTCGGTGAATCGGCAGCAGCCACAAACTCGACCACGTCACCCTTACGGACACCCGTGGCCGGACTCTTCTCCTTGCCGTCAAATCCGGCTCCGGGCAAACCGCCCGAATAGCCAATCGCCAGGAACTTGCCTCCGCCCCGAGCGACAATCTGAACGCCCAGCTGACCCGACGAATCACCCTTGTCAATCTTCCCCGTGTACTCGCCCTGGACCGCATAGTCCGAATCCTTCTTGGCTTCAGACTCGGAAATCGTCGTCGCCGGCTTCTGAGCGATCGCCGGCAGGGCAACACAAAACACGGTCAGCAGAATGGTCCAATACGTTAGTGAAGCCAAACGGATCATTGTTGAAACTCCCGGTAACAGTAATCAGGACGGTCGATTACAAATCGCTTCTCATTCTGGTTTGACTCGAGCCGGCTTGCAACCACCCGTCAGCTTCTAGTACCCCGTTCGGACGTGTGTTAGATTGGTGGCCGTGGGCCAAGGTCATGGCTCAAACTGGCTCGCCCGGAATACACGATGGACGCTGAAAAGAAGAAGATCGCCGCCGATTGCTGGAAAAAGGGCTCCGAGGCGATGATCAAGGAGAACTGGGATTACGCCATCGAAATGTTCGGCAAGGCAGTGGCCCTCGTGCCCGACAACCTGCTGTATCGCCAGACGCTTCGAGGCGTCGAGCGAAAGAAGTACGGCGACAATGGCTCGGGTGCGAAAATGTCCGGCCTGCGACTGACCAAGGTCAGGACGCTGATCAAGGCGTGCCGCCTGAAAAAGGACTGGTCCAGAATCGATCGGGCGGCCGAGGACGGGCTGAAGATCAATCCCTGGGACGCGGCACTGCTGTTCGACCTCGGCGTCGCGGCTCGAGAACGAGGCTTCACCGAAGTGGCCACCGACGCGATGCGCAATGCCGTCATCAACAACACCAAGAACAAGGACTACGCCCGGGAACTCGCCGAACTGCTCGAGTCGCGTGGCGACTACAACGAAGCGTCCAAGATCTGGCAGCGACTCGTCAAACTCGACCCGATGGACAGTCATGCTCGAACCAAGTCGATGCAGGTGCTCACCGATAACGTGATCGACCGAGGTGGATACGAGGGTGCCGAGTCGACTCGAGATGCGATGGCCGACGACGACGTCGCCAAGCGGTTGAAATCCGACACGGGAGGCCAAGTCGACGGACCGGGACAGTCCGAAGAAGCCGACCTCGTGCACGCCGTTCGACGTGAGCCGGAATCGGTCGAAAACCGGTTGAAACTCGGATCGCATTACCGCAAGGCCGGAAAACTCGAAGAAGCCGCTGCAACAATCCGAGAAGCTCTCGAAATCTCAGGCGGCGATGCATCCATCCGCGAAGCACTCGAAGACGTCGAACTCGATCAACTCCAAGCCAACCTCAACCTCGCCAAGGAAAACGCCGCACGGGAGACCGATAACCAAGAGGCTCAGCAAAACGTCCGAGCGATCAGTCGGGAACTGATCCAGCGCGAGATTGAAGTGTTTTCGACTCGAGTCGAACGGTACCCCAACGACCTGAAACTGAAGTTCGAACTCGGGTCCCGCTACGTGCGGATCAAGAACTACGTCCAGGCCATCCCCCTGTTCCAGGTCTGCGTCAAGGACAACCGGCTCGAAGCCCAGGCACTCACGTCGCTGGGAAAATGCTTCATCGCCGAAAAGAAAGGCAAGCTGGCCAAGCGACAGTTCGAGAAGGCGGCCGAATCGGTCAATCAACTCGACAACCCCGACCTCTATAAGGAAGCCAACTACTGGCTCGCTCGACTGCTCGAAGAAGACGGCGACCAATCGGCCGCCGAACACCATTACACCGAAGTGCTTGCCGTCGACTACGAGTACAAGGACGCCCTGGCTCGCATGGAAGGACTCGGAGAAGACTGAACACCCCAGCCGGTGTGTTGGCGCCTGTCATCCCGAGCGAACCCATGCCATTCCACAGCCTGCTAGCCCCGCTCGCAACGACAGGCGGCGTCAAACCGGCGGGTAATCCAGGAACACCTTCAGGCATCCGTCGCCACGTGAGTTGAACAAATCGAACGCCTGCTGGATCTCGGTGATCGGGAATCGGTGAGTCACCAGCCCGCTGACGTCGACTCGACCCTCGCCAATCCACTGCATCGCCAGCGGGAAATCTCGAGCGAAGTCCGGGTTGACGCTCGTGTGCACCGTCAGGTTCTTCATGAACAGGTCCCGCCACCGCACTCCGTCAATCGTCTCGGGCGGCACACCGAAATACAGCATTCGGCCTGCATGACGGACCAGGCTGATGCAGAGATTCATGGCCTGGTCCGCGTGACCGACCACCTCGATCACCACGTCGACCATTCTCCCGCCGGTCAACTCCGACACCGCCTCAACCGCGTCCACCTCGGCATTGCAAACCGTCGCCGTGGCACCGTGGCGTGGACTGTGATCCAGTCGCGAAGGCAGCAGATCGATGCCGATGACCTGTCGGGCACCCATGTTCGACAGTGCCAGATTGAAGAGTTGCCCGATCGGGCCCTGGCCGACAACTGCGAAATCGAGATCGAGGACGTTGGGGAGTTTCTTCAGGGCAAATAGGACGGTGCCCAGCGGTTGAGCCAGCAACGCGTGCTCTGGAACGACTCGAGTGTCCACCGGGATCGCTCGTGTCTCGTCCAATACGTACCGCTCGTAAAGACCTCGCTGCCCCAACGGCACCGCCAACACCAGGTCCCCGGCCTGGTAACGGTCGCCGTTGGTCGACACCACCGTCCCAATCATCTCGTGCAACGAATGCCCCTCGTCAATCGGGTTCTCGTCGGTCCCCTGGAAATACGGCAGGTCCGATCCGCACAGGCACGCCAGATTCGGTTGGAACAGAATCTGCCCGGGCCCACCGGGATCGCGAACTGGCAACTCGGGCTCGGGGATGTCGATCAGTTCCACTCGGCCCGGAACAGGCATATGTCCAGCAAACACAATGAGGATCCATATTCAGAACAAGGAGGCCGGGACTGAAACCGGTGAGGTGAGGTTATACACACTGACGGCCAGAACGTCTCAGTCGATCGGAAGCCATCACCGGGCATGATAAGCTGTCCTCCATAACACGGTCCCTGCAGGAGTCCTGACAGTATGAAGTCGCTTCGAGTCGCCACCTGCCAGTTCCCGGTCGAACCCGACATCGCCAGCAATCTCGGATACACGCTCCGACAGATCCGACAGGCCGCCCGCCAGGGGGCTCGAGTCATCCACTTTTCGGAATGCTCGCTTTCGGGCTACGCCGGAGTCGAGTTTCCCGACATGTCGCAATTGGATTGGGACGAGTTGCTCGAAGCCACTCAGTCGATCTGCCAGGCGGCCCGACAAACCAAGACCTGGGTCGTACTCGGTTCCACTCACAGACTCTCCGGCCGACACAAGCCTCACAACTGCCTGTACCTGATCGACCCACGTGGTCAGGTCGTCGATCGCTACGACAAGAGATTCTGCACCGGCACCGCAGGCCGACGCCCCACCATGGACCTCTCGCACTACTCGCCCGGCAACCACCCGGTCACCTTCACCGTCGACGGAATCACACTCGGGATGCTCATCTGCTACGACTACCGCTTTCCCGAGCTGTACCGCGAGTACTACTCGAGGGGAGTAAAGATTCTGCTGCAGTCGTTTCACAACGCTCGCACGACGGTTGTTGAGGACCAGTCGTACAACATCTGGCGCACGATCGTCCCCTCGACCATGTCCTGCCGTGCGGCCGAGAATCACATGTGGATCAGCGCGAACAACTCGACAGCACAACCCAGCCGATGGCCCAGCTTCGCCGTCCGACCCGACGGACAAATCGTCGGCCGACTGACTCTGCACCGCCCCGGTGTGCTGGTCACCGACATGACACTCGACCCCGACCTCTTCGATGCCCCCGGCCCGTGGCGAGACCGAGCCATCTCAGGCACCCTGCACAGCGGCCAGCTGATCGACGACAAGCGATCCAGCGATCTCACTTGCCTGTAGGCTGCACCCACCGATGGCTGCAATCGGAATGACAAACGACTACGCTCGCAATCACAACTAACGCCACCAACCCTCCCACCCCAAGACGCTCGCCATGCCCAACCTCGACGGACAAGTCATCCTCGTCACCGGGAGCACCCAGGGAGTCGGCGAAGCGATCGCGCTCGAGTCGGCTCGACTCGGAGCCGCCGCTGTGGTCGTCTGCGGCCGCAACGCCGAGAACGGCCGCAAGGTCGTTTCGGACATCGAAGCGATCGGTTCGCAATCCCTGTTTGTCGAAGCCGACCTGGCCGACGTCCAGGCGACTCGGGCAATCGTCGCTGAGTGTGACGAACGGTTCGGGCGAATCGACGGGCTGGTCAACGCCGCAGCGATGACCACCCGAGGCACCCTCGCATCCACCTCGGTCGAACTCTGGGACTACCTCTTCGCCGTCAACGTCCGAGCCCCCTTCCTGCTGACTCAGGACACCGCGGCAATCATGCAGCGAGAAAAAATCAGCGGGTCGATCGTCAACATCATCTCTGTGGCCGCCTACTGCGGACTGCCGCACATCGCCGCCTACAGCGCCACCAAGGGCGCACTGGCCACCTTCACCAAGAACTGCGCCAGCAGCCTGATGCCCGACACCATCCGAGTCAACGGCATCATGCTGGGCTGGACCGATACACCCAACGAAGATGTCGTCCAGAAAGAACAAGGTAGCCCCGCCAACTGGCTCGAGATCGGCGAAAACGAATCACCGTTCGGTCGGCTGCTGAAACCCCAGGACGTCGCTCACCTGACCTGCTTCCTGCTCAGTAGCGACTCGGGCGTGATGACCGGATCGCTGATCGACCAGTCGCAACGCATCGTTGGCACACTCTCAATGCCAGCCGGGATCCGCAGTGACGACATCTGAGAACACGATTTCCAGAACACACTCAAGACCTCGACCCCGAGACGGACACATGACCGCAAACGAAACCCGCCAACAGGCACAGGATATCCAGGACTGGATCGTCGACATCCGCCGCCGACTGCATCGGCACCCCGAATTGATGTACGAGGAAGTGCAGACGTCGAAGCTCGTTCGCGAAACACTCGACGGACTTGGCATCCAATACCAGTCCCCGATCGCCCGCACTGGAGTGCTTGGCTGGGTCGGCAACGGCGATGGACCCTGCGTGGCCCTTCGAGCCGACATGGACGCGTTGCCGATCCAGGAAGAAACCGACATCGAGTTTCGCAGCGAGGTGGATGGCAAGATGCACGCTTGCGGCCACGACTGCCACACGGCGATGCTGCTCGGAGCCGCTCGACTGCTCAAGGAACGCGAATCCGAGATCCACGGCACCATCAAGTTGCTGTTTCAGCCGGCCGAAGAAGGCGGAGCCGGTGGGAAGTTGATGCGAGACGAAGGCGTGTTGGAGGATCCGGCGGTCGAGAGAATCTTTGGGCTGCACGTCTGGCCGGAACTCGAAACCGGAGCGGCCGGATCGCGAGCGGGCACCTTCCTCGCCGCCTCCAGTAGCCTCAACATGACAGTCACCGGCAAGGGCGGACACGCCGCCATGCCACACCTGGCCGTCGACCCCGTCCACGCAGCCGCTCAGATTGTCACGTCTCTCCAATCCATCATCTCCCGCGAAGCCGATCCGCTCAACTCCGGCGTCGTCAGCATCACCGCCATCCACGGCGGAGAAGCCTCGAACGTGATCCCGCCCGAGATCCAGTTGCGCGGCACTGTGCGGGCTCTGACAATGGACAACCTGGCCCAGTTCCAGCAACGAGTGATCGACATCGCCCAGGGTGTCGCCGCGGCACACCGCTGTTGTGCGGTGACCGAGTTCCCTGGCAACGACTACCCGCCAACGGTCAACGACCCGGCCACATGGGACTTTGCCAAGAAAATCGCCGGCCGCATGCTCGGAGACGAACACATCAAGGAACTGGCTCCAGTAATGGGTGGCGAAGACTTTGCGTACTACACCGAGCGGGTTTCGGGTTGCTTCGTCGCTTTGGGAATCGCCAACGCCGACAAGGGCACCGGTATCAGCGTGCACCATCCTCAGTTCAAGGTCGACGAAGACGCTCTGCCACTGGGAACCGCTCTACACGTGCAGTTCGCGACCGAAATGCTCGAGGAATTGAGGCAAGGAGCGTCGGACTAAACCGACGGCCAAAACAAGAGTCTCAACCAGGAGACCGCTGAACATGAACCACTCGATCCGCCTGCTGGCCGTCGTCTGCCTGGGACTTTTCGGGCTGAACCCCGTCGCCCAAGCCGCCGACCCGATTGATCTCTCGCTGCTCGTCGCCGAAGACTACCCGTGCACCTGGCCGTCGGGGTTCCCGATGTTCCAGTTGAAGCACTACCGCCGGATCGGCTCGCTGACACCCTACAACATCGACGTGCTGACGATCGACGGCAACACCGGCACCCAAATCGACGTCCCACCTCACTCGATACCCCGCCCCGGCAGCGGCCTGCCCAACGCAGGTCCCCTGGGGAATATTTTCACCGAAAAGGTCCCTGCGTGGCAGTTCGGAGGCGAAGCGGTCGTGATCGATGTCAGGGAATTGCTCGACACGACCGAAAACGGCATCAGCAGCCTGATCCAGCCAAGTCACGTTCTGGCCTGGGAAAAAACACACCGCCGGCTGCGGTTCGGGGACGTCGTGCTGTTTCGAAGTGGCTACTCGGACAAGTACTACAGACCCTTTCCCGCCGGCCGGAGATTCGTGGCCGACCCTGTCCAAGGCACCGCCCCCGCCTGGCCCGACCCTCACCCCGATACCATGACGCTGCTCGGACAACGAGGCGTCCGACACGTGGGTTGTGACAGCCCCAGCATGGGACCGCTGCCCGACCTGGCCGAACCGACTCATGTCGCCGGGCTCAAGTTCGGAATGATCTTCACCGAAGGTGTCACCCGGCTCAACCTGGTCAAACCCGGCAGCTTCTACTGCGTGCTCGGACCTCGACACGCCAAGGGTATGTACGGCGAAGGCCGGGCTCTGGCCATTCCGCCAGGACCACTGGCCAACCGGCTGATCGCGTCAGCCACCACCAAGCGAGTCGTCGAACTGTCGGTGATCAACGACAGCCAGTTGCCCATCACCTGGACCGGTCCGGGTATCGGCAACCACCGCTATCCCTACATCAAGGTCGACTTCCTCTACGCCAAAAACCTCGACCTCCAACACCACACTCACATGATGGACGCGCACGCCGGCACGCACCTCGTCCCACCCGCCTACGCCCTGCCAACCAGCAGCTTCAACAACACCAGCTACTCGAAACAGGTTCGCGGCTGGTTGGCCGAGTACGAAACACGTTTCGGACGGCGGAAAACCAGCCGGGCAACAACCGAAACAGTCCCTCTTGGACAGACGTGTGGCGAGGCCCGAGTGATCGATGTACGTGGATTGGTCGGGACGACCGAAACAGACTCGTGGCCCAGCTCGCCTCAAATCAGCGTGCCACTCGTGCGGGCCTACGAAAAAGCCCACGGACCGCTGCGTGCCGGCGACTGCGTGCTGTTTTACACCGGCCACGTCGGACGGACGTTCAAGACCCTGCCCGAAGGCTCGGTGTGTATCTCGGATCCGCTCAATGGCAACAGCGAAGGCTGGCCAGCCGTGACACCCGAAGTGGTGGATTACCTTGGCGAACGCGGCATTCGCTGCGTGGGAATCGATGCGCCGAGTGTCGGAGGCGTCGACGAGAAGCAGGCGTTGATGACCTACTGGGCATTGGGCAGCCGCGAAATGGTTGCCGTCGAGTTCCTGCAAAACCTCGACACACTGCCTCGCAAGGCGTACTTCCTGTTCGCGGCGATTCCGATCCGAGGCTGCCACGGCGGGCCTGGTCGAGCGATCGGGCTGTACTAGACACAACCCGCCGCATCAACGTCAATACGCCGATCTCAGGATCCCCTCCAGGTCCTCACGACTCGCCTCACGCGTGTTGACTCGAAGGATCCTCACCAGCATCGACGCAATCTTGGCCAGACCCGGCAACTGCTCCTCGACAACTCCCACATCTCGCAAACGGGCCGGTATCCCGATATCGGCGTTCAAACTCGACACCGCCGCCACACCCGCTGCCGACGCCTCGACCTCGCTTTGCCCCTCGGTCTCGACTCCCAGCAAAGACGCCACCAATGCGAACGTCTCGGGGTCCGCGTGACGGTTGAAATCCATGACATGAGGCAACAACAACCCGTTGCCTCGGCCGTGAGACGTCTTGACGGCCGATCCCAACGGGTACTCCAACGCGTGCACCGCAGCGACTCCACAGTTGGAGAACGCCATGCCGGCCAACAACGCCGCCATCGACATCCCCTCACGCGCCTCGATGTCCTCGCCATCCTCGACCGCTCGACGTAGGAACCGACCCACCAACTCGATCGCCTTGCCCGCCGTCAAGTCGGTCAGCACGAATCGGCCCTGGTAAACCGACCGCTCGCCCTCGGGCAACGAAAAATCCTCGTTGTCCACAGCCGTGAAGGCCTCGATCGCATGAGTCAATGCGTCGATTCCACTGTCGGCGGTAACGTGAGCCGGACAACTGACCGTTAGACGCGGGTCGACGACCGCCAGTCGAGGACGCAGGAAATCGCTGAGCACCGCCGCCTTCATACCGCGAGCCGGATCACTCAATACACTCGCCGCCGTCACCTCCGATCCCGTCCCCGCCGTCGTCGGCACGCACGCCAATGGGAACACCGGACCCGGGACGATGCAGTCACCGAAATAGTCCCCGGCGTGGCCGCCATGGGCCAACACACACGCGGTGGCCTTGGCCAGGTCCATGTTGCTGCCGCCACCCAATCCCAGCAGCCAGCCAGCACCCTCGGCAACCGCCGACTCGGCACACTCGGTCGCCAGGTCCAATGGTGGCTCGGGACAGCCACGATCGAATACCACCGACTCGATCCCCGACCCGGACAACGACTCCGTCACTCGCTCACACACGCCCGCCTCGACCAGCATCGGATCCGTGACGATCAACACCCGAGTCGATTCCGTGGACAATTCGGTCAGATGGTCTCCGAGTGAATCGATGGCGTCGAGTCCGAAAACAACCCGGCCGGCGGTGTGGAATGTCCATGTGGTTCGCATCGTCACAGTTCTCCTTGTCGGCGGCCTGGACTCGGCACCGAGCCCGTTGCACTCGAACATCCAATGCCCTAGCCGATCATGATCGCCACAGCGAATGCCGCTGTCTACTCTCGACCGGAACTCCTCCCACCAAGTTTGTCTCGACTCGTACTGGCCGACACGTTGCTGCCGTCATACGATAGACGAACTGCCCAACCCATCCCCGGAAATCTCACTCTCGCCAAAGAGACCCGACCATGAAGCGTCCATGCCCCAGTGCGATGGCCTGTTGTATCGCTTTGACACTCCTGTTGACCGGCTGCCAGGACACTGGTTCCGATGCCGCCGGTTCCCCAGAAACTGCCGCGCCGGCGACCGGGGCCGATACCGATCCGACTTCGAATCCCAAGACGATTCCCGAAGCCGAAGGTAGCGACACCAAGTCGCCAGCGACCAACCCGGCCGAGAAGCAGATCCCCGATTCAAACGACAAGCCGACCGCAAAGGGCGACGGCCAGGCCGGTGGACCAAACACCGAACCGGCTGTCGGCAAGGCCGCACCACCCAGCGTGGATTCTCAGATGCAAGACCTGCTGCGACTCGCCAACCAGAGCAAGTTCGACAAAGCACTCGAACAAATCAACATCGTGCTCGCTCGCAAAGACCTCGCTACGGTCGAAAAACAGAAACGCCGGGCGATCGTCTTCTTCGCCGCTCAAATCTCTCAGGCGCTCGGACAACAATACGCCTCCACCGACAAGATCACTCAGGCCCACGCCGCCTTCATCACTTCGGCCAAACACTTCCGCACCCTGCAAACTCAATACAAGCCGCTGTTCCCTCAGGAAACAGGCTTCGGTGGACAGGTGTTGTACAACGAAGCCTGCACCTTGGCTGCCAATGACCTCAAGGCGGCACGAGCCTCGCTGACCGAAGCCATCGAGCTGGGCTTTGACGACTTCAAAAAAATCAAAACCGACACCGACCTCGAACCGCTCCGCAAGGCACCCGGGTTCCAGGAGTTCATCGACAAGCAACAAGCCCTCGCCGCCAAGAAGGCCGACGAAGCGATCGGCAAGGAAATGGCCGAAAACAAACCGTTCCCCTTCGACTTCAAACTGCTCGACCTCGATGGCAAACCATTCGCACTCGCCAGCCTCAAAGGAAAGGTCGTCGTCGTCGACGTCTGGGGCACCTGGTGCCCACCCTGCCGAGCCGAAGTGCCCCACTTCGTCGAACTGCAAAAGACCTACGGCAAACAGGGACTGCAAATCGTCGGGATCAACTACGAACGTGCACCCGATCCGATACCCGGAATCAAGACGTTCGCCAAGGAATACGGAATCAACTACCCGCTGGTGATCGGAGACGACGAAACGCAGAAGAAAATCCCCGACTTCCAAGCCTTCCCCACCACATTGTTCATCGACCGCAAGGGCGATGTCCGCCTGGTCGCCGTCGGAGCACGGCCGCACGAATACCTCGAATCCGTCGTCAAAAAACTGCTCGCCGAAACGGATCCGCCGGATGGTCTTGGGCCAGCTCCCGCTGGCACCAAGAAAACCGACAAGCCAGCAACCAAAAAGACGACAAAGCCAGCAACCAAAAAGACGACAAAGCCGGCAACCAAAAAGACGACAAAGCCAGCTGGCAAGACAATCGACAAACCCGCCGCGACAAAGAAGACGGCAAAGCCGGCGGCCAAAAAGGCCGACAAGCCCGCAGTCAAGAAGACGACCGACAAGACATAGGTCGCGAAACCTGCCTCCTTTAACTCCAGCAAACGGCCCCGTAACACCACTGATCCTTCACCGGAACCGTCCGGCGGACTACAATCACATTGTCCCAACGACACCGGCTCTGTTCGGTCCCGCCCCAGTTGCTTGGGCCCAAGTGCCCGCCTCCTACCAACCGCTTTCCGAGAACCACCCCGGATGGCTCGTTTCGTTTTCAAACGAACGCGTGTTGTGTCCTGCATGCACCGTTGCGCATTGGGAATCACCTGCCTGCTGGTCGTCGCCAACATGCTGACCGGTTGCCGCCAAGCCGAAATCGACTCGTACCGCGTCCCCAAACCCGATCAAGTCTACGCCGACAACCACGAGGAGGGGCCTGACGGCATGCTGGCCGCCATGATTCCCCGCGATGCAGCCCATCAGGCCTGGTTCTTCAAGGTCTCGGGACTCAAAGGGCCCGTCGCTGCCCAGAAGACTGCATTCGATACGTTTCTCGATTCCGTCCGCTTTGACCAGAAAACCGGCGAACCGGAATGGACTCTACCCGAAGGCTGGCAACAGCCCGGTGGCACGTCATCCAGCGGCATGAGATTCGCCACTCTGGTCCTGGGCCAGGACTCCGATTCGCTCCAACTGAGCGTCATTCGGCTCCCCTTGCCCGAAGACAACTTCGACGCCTACCTGCTGCAAAACGTCAATCGCTGGAGAAAACAGCTCCGACTACCCGACCTCACCGCCTCGCAACTCGCGTCGGAAACCCGAACCGAAACGCTGGTCGATGAACGAGTCATCGTGGTCAACCGCATGGTCGGACACCTGGCGAGCAGCGGCCCGATGACGGCACCGTTTGCTGGCGGTGGTTCGAATCGACCAGCCGGTGCCGGTCTCACTACCGGGCCTGGCGCCCGGCCCACTGCCGCGCCCGGCCGGGCTCCTCAAGGCGGTGCACCAAAACTGAGTTTCACGAATCCTGCCAGCTGGCAACCGGGCAAACTCGAAGTCTCTCGAGGTGGCATCACGATCCGGCGGCAGGCGGCATTCGAACTGGGCCAGGGTGACGAGACGGGCGAAGTGACCGTGACGGCGATGCCTACCAGCCCCCGATTCCTGCTGCTGAACGTCAACCGCTGGCGCCAGCAGGTGGGTCTCGAGGCCGTCGATTCCGATAACCTCGAGGACCTCTTCGAACCCATCACTCTGGGCAAGAGCGCTGGCCGCTACCTGGAACTGGTCGGGCCCAGTGATACGATCCTCGGCACAATCGTCCAGACGGACGGACGGACTTGGTTCTTCAAACTCGCAGCCCCCAATCGCCTGGCCGATCGCAGCCGCAAGGACTTCAAGTCGTTTGTCAGCTCGTCAAGATTCGAAGCGACTGGAGAACCTGATGGCAGATAACACGCTGCCCGGCGACGAGCTGCCCGTGGCCTCCGAATCGGTCTTGCCACCGCTCGAAGAATCCAAACCGTCGCTGGGACCGACTGTGGTGGCCGTCCTGCGGCCGATCGCCTCGCTGAAAATCGCCGTGTCGCTGTTCGCCATGGCCATCTTCCTGGTGCTGGCCGGTACGCTGGCACAGGTGCACAAGGATATCTGGGAAGTCGTCCGCGACTACTTCCGGACTCCGATTGCCTGGATCGAATGGCGAGTCTTCTTCCCCAAGTCGTTCCTGATGGGCACCTGGCTCGAAGGGATGAGCGACATCGAGCCGGGACGTGGGTTCCCGTTCCCCGGCGGTTGGCTGATCGGTACTGCCATGACCATCAACCTGCTGGCCGCTCATGCCATCCGGTTCAAGGTCCAGGCCAAAGGTCACAGACTGACCTCGGGACTCGCCGTGATCGCGATCGGCGCAGCACTCACCACCGCCGTCATCCTCTGGGGATCGATGCAAAGTGGTCGAGAAAACCAGCTGCTGCAGGAATGGCCCTCACTCAGAATCCTCTGGCAACTCGCCCAGGGACTCGTCGCCGGATGCGTCCTGCTGGGCGGATGCGTCATGGTCTTTCGACGTCGAGCCGGAGTCGTCCTGCTGCACGTGGGTGTGCTGCTGATCATGTACAACGAACTGCTCGTTGGGGTCTCGTCGATCGAAGGACAGATGAGTATCCGCGAGGGAGACACGGTCGATTACGAACACGACATCCGAGCCATCGAACTGGCCGTCGTCGATACGTCGCCCAAGGACCACAACCAGGTCACCATCGTGCCGTTGACCGAAGAAGGCGTCGGCACAAGATTCCTGAATCGCAAGGGTGACGATCGAGTCATCGGGCATCCCGATCTGCCGTTCACCATCGAAATCGAAAAACACCTCAAGAACTCGCAGCCGCCTCACAATCGACCTCAACCCGACACCCGCTACGAAGGAGCCGGACGGTTTGTCGAGATCGATGAGACGCGGGCCGGGACCGGGACCGACACCGGAGGACAGGTCGATGTCGCCACCATCGAGGTGGTGCTGAGAACTGCCGACGGGGACGGGGCCAATTCCGAACAAAAGAAGATCGGTCGCTACATCTTCAGCCAACACCTCAAATCGCAGTCGATCCAGATCGACGGCAAGACCTACGAAGTGACCCTGAGATTCAAGCGAACCTACGTGCCGTATTCGCTGCACCTGGCCGACGTCCGCTTCGACAAGTACATCGGCACACAGACCGCCAGCAACTACTCGTCCGATGTCCGACTCGTCGCCTTCGACGGCTCGGTCAACCGAAAAGTCCACATCTGGATGAACAACCCGCTGCGATTCGACGGCAAGACCTTCTACCAGTCGTCGGTCAATCGGGGTGAGGACGGAGTCGAACAGACCGGCTTGCAGGTGGTGACCAACACCGGCTGGATGATCCCCTATGTCGCCTGCATGATCGTCGGCATCGGAATGTTCTATCAGTTCAGCCTGGCTGTGATCCGGTTTCAGAAGCGACGCAACCGCCAGACCATCGCACCGGCAACCGTCAATCCGCCCCTCAAGGCACCCGCCGTCGCCGAACTCGTCAAAGCCATCCATTCCAAACAGCCGTCAGACGCGTCTCCGGACCCGAGTCCCGAAAACGCCGCCGCCAGCGATATCGACGCAACCGGGCCTCCAACTCGAAGCTGGTACCAACAGCCCGGCAATCTCGTGCCCCTGGCAGTCCTGCTGGTCCCGATCGCCTGGATCCTCTCGGCCGCACAACCGCCCGGCACCATCTCCAACCTGCCCGATATCCACGCCTTCGGCCGCCTGCCGGTCGTCTTCGAAGGTCGCGTCAAACCCTACGACACACTCGCCCGAAACAGCCTGCGAGTCATCTCGGGCCGAAACAGCTACCGAGACGAACAGGGTCGCTCGCAACCGGCTATCCGCTGGCTGCTCGACGAAATCACCCAATCGGTCGATGCCGGAGAACACAAGGTGTTCCGCATCGAAAGTCTCGATGTGCTCGCCGTGCTCGAACTCGAACGCCGCTCGGGGTTCCGCTACTCGTTCAACGAAATCCAGAAGCACGTGCAGCCGAACCAGGGCGAGGCCAGCGAGTACACGCAACAACTGCAAAAGGCGATGGATACGCCTGCTGAAGAGATGTCGCAGTACCAACGCAAACTGCGCGAACTGCACAACCGACTGCAGCACTTCTATTCGCTCCGAGCCGCTCACGTGCTGCTCGACACCGGCCCCGACACCAACATCAGCGTGTCGGCCGAAACGCTCGAAAACATCCTGCGACTACGCAGTTTGACCAGCGAAGGTGTCAATCTGCCGCTGGCCGTGCCATCCGCCGAACACCAGTGGCAATCCCTGGCCCTGGAATCGCTGAGGGCCTGGACTCGCCAAGCCGCTCTACAGTGGAAGGTCGATTCGCCCGGCGCCGTCGCACAGGAATTAGTACGCCGCTTCGCCGAAACAAGAAACCCGGGCTTCGAGAATCTGGTCGAAGAACGTGCCCTCGACACGATCGTACTCCAGGCACAACGCCAGGGACTGCCGGGGACGCCGGCCGAATTGCGAATGTCGATCCGCGTACAAATGGCCAAGTTGGACGACAAGGAACGAGATCGACTGATCGGTCGGATCCGAGACCAGGAAGTCGGCCGGTTGGCTCAGAACGTCGCTTCGGTGATGGTCCCGATCATCGGGCCGCAGGGCCTTTCGAATGAAACACCCGAAGCCTACCGACGGCTCTCAACCATCTTTTCGGCCTGGGAAACCGGAGAAAACGGGACGTTTGATGCCGAGGTCGACAAGCTGACCCAGTCGTATGCGACGAACGCTCCCAAGGACTACCAAGGATGGCGAGCCCAGTTCGAACACCACTTCAACAACTTCGAACCGTTCTATCTCTCGATCATCTTCTACGTCCTCGTGTTCCTGCTCGTGGCACTCAGCTGGCTGACCAAGCCCGAATGGTTCAACCGGGCGGCGGTGTGGCTGGTTTACCTGACGTTCGCTCTACACACCTATGGACTGGTCTCGCGAATCATTATTTCCGGGCGACCTCCCGTTACCAATCTCTACTCGTCGGCCGTCTTCATCGGCTGGGCCGCGGTACTGGCCGGGATCATCATCGAACGAGTGCACCGGATGGGGATCGGCAACGTGATCGCCTCGGCCGCCGGCTTCGGCACACTGCTGATCGCCCAGAACCTCGCCGGTGACGGCGATACGTTCACCGTCCTGGTCGCCGTACTCGACACCCAATTCTGGCTCGCCACTCATGTGGTCTGCATCACCGAAGGCTACACCAGCACGTACGTGGCCGGGTTACTGGGGATTGTCTACATCCTACGAGGCGTCTGCACGCCGTCACTCACCGATTCCGTGGCCAAGAACCTGGCCCGTGCGATCTATGGCACGACCTGCACGGCGATGTTCTTCAGCTTCGTCGGTACGGTGCTGGGCGGATTGTGGGCTGATGACAGCTGGGGCCGATTCTGGGGCTGGGACCCCAAGGAAAACGGAGCACTGATCATCGTACTCTGGAATGCCCTGGTCCTGCACGCTCGCTGGGGTGGCATGATCAAGGACCGCGGACTGGCCGTGCTCGCCGTGCTGGGAAACATCACGGTCAGCTGGAGCTGGTTTGGAGTCAACGAACTGGGCGTTGGACTGCACAGCTACGGGTTCACCGAAGGCGTGATGCTCGCCCTGGGTATCTTCTGTCTCTCTCAACTGGCCATCGCCGCAGCCGGCTGCCTACCCAAACGACTCTGGTGGAGCCACGCAGCAGCGGCACGGCAACGGGACAAGACTGCCTAGAGAACCGTCGGCGACACCGACGGCCCGGCGCCGCACGCTTAGCAACGGAACTTCTTCCGCTTCGCCTTCCGCGCCTTCGCGCTGGCGGGACGGCGACCGTGATTGGCCTTCTTCAGCTTGCGTGTCGTCTTGGCCATGATCGGAAATCCGTGAGTCAGCCGGGTGGGAGAGAGGTCGAAGCCTTGACGCCTCGAGAGAACTTCGATTGTAGAAGACACCCTTGGGTTGAGGAAAGGCAAAAGGCTAACGCGCACGCACTCGGTTCATGTACTTCAGGAACATCCGGTCCAACTCAACCCAGTCCTCGCCAAACGCCGCTTCGAATTCCGACTGCCGAGTTTGCGGTGTGTCCCAACGTAACAAGGGCTTCGACGAGATCCTTTTCAGGTACTCGGTGTACTGCTTGCGATGGGTTCGCAACAAGAAATAGTTCAACGCCCAAGCCTCGGCGTACGCATCCGCCACCGATCCCGAATCGCGAAATCGCCCGTCGCTGCAAACCAATGCCTTCAACGAACCGGGCTGACGACGACGGCCGACAAAGTCGGCAAATCGAGCAAACCGGGGCACGTTCACCTTGCCGACCGTCCGCCAACCCGATCGACTGCGTAAATCCGGGGTCTCGAAATACACCGCCATCCCTTCGACCAACCACAACGGATTGTCGGCCAGACGACGGTTCAGACCGCAGTTGTAAGCCACCTGGTGCACCGCTTCGTGCACCACCGTGGCGATCGCAACAGGAGCCGTCGACAGCCGACGCTGGATCTCGACCGACGTCGCGGCCGGAGCACGACCGGGCACTCGGGCAATGTCGTACAACACGATCCGGTTGGACAGCACCGAGTAGTAACCAGTTACGGTGTTCGGGTCGAGATTCGCGGCGGCGGCAACGAACTTCGAGAACTGCTCGCGGTCCTTCAAGACGATCGCAACCAACGGAAACTCGGCGGCTTGCAGCTTCACCCCGCGACCCTTCCAGTACGCCAGGAATGCCGTTCGCAAACGCTCGAACAGAGTCGATACCCATCGAGTGAAACGCGGGTCGGCCGACGAGACAATCGTGTAGTGACGACTCGTTCGGACGTGGAACTCGCTGGACAATTGCTTGCCCAACTCGGCTGACAACCGCTTGCCCAACACCTCGGACCCCTCGGCCCGAAACTCAACACCCGTCGATTCGCGACGCTCCAACACGTCCGGTGTCACCGTCCACAAACGGCCGTCTCGCTCCTGAACCAACAACCCGCCATCAACCGCTCGGATCAAGACTCGGCCTCGAATCGTCCGAGACCTCCCAGACTCGTCGAAGGTGATCGTCTCGAGAACTCCCGCCTCGGGCCGCTCGGCCAAACCAACCGGGCACGCCGACGCCACGATCAACAGGCTCGCACACAAGACTCGCATCGATAAGTCCTCGCTTTACTGAAGGAAGTCTAGCACGAGTTCGATGGACAGGATGCTCCACATTCGACCATCAACTCCCTACGATCCTCACCCATGCCTCAGTCACTGACCGAATTCGCCGAATGGCTCGACGGACAGGACCACACCTGGCCCGTTCCAGGACCGGTCGAACCCGTCAAGGCGACTCCATTTGCCGAACCGATCGATGGAATTGCAGCGGTGACCTGGAGCGTCTATGGCACGCTGCTTCGGATCAGCGACGGTTGCCTGCACTTGAACCATCCACAACAACTGAAAATGCAGGTGGCGCTCGAAAAGACCATCAAAACGTTCAACATGTGGCAGAGCATGAGCCGTAAGTCGGGGGCGCCATGGGAATATCTCTACGACCAGTACCGCGACTGCCTGGGAATCATGCAAATGGCCGGCACGCGGCGTACCGGCGACCTGCTGCAGGTCAGTGCCAGTGACGTCTGGCAGACTCTCGTCGATAGACTGGTGCAGAACGAGTACGAGATCGACGAAACGTTTTATGGTGACCAGGAACAGTTTGCACTGAAGGTGGCGTTCTTCTTTCACCAGAGCCTGCAGGGAGTGGCCGCTGCCGATACGGCCGCGAGTGTGCTGGGTGCGATCTCACAATCCAGCTGCCGACAAACGCTGCTGGCCGACGCACAACCGTTCACGCTGGTACAAATGTTGCGAGCCCTCAGCCGCGACGCTACACTACCGCCTCTCGGAGAACTGCTCGACGCCGACGCCATGACACTCTCGTGCCACGTCGGACTCCGAAAACCTTCACCCTCTCTCTATCGACACTGCCTCGACCGGCTGGCTGAGAATGGAATCGAACCCGGCGAAGTGCTGCATGTCGGAAGCCGACTGAAAAATGACCTGGCCATCGCCAAGAAACTGGGTATGAAAACCGCTTTGTATGCCGGCGACAACGAAAGCTTCGAAGCCACAAAAGACGACATCAGGAACCCGGAACTGAAACCCGATCGACTGATCACGAAACTCGACCAAATCCTCACTGTCCTCGCGATCAACTAACAACAGCACACCGCAGTCAAATAACGTCAAACACAAACCACCCCCCTCATCATGCCGCCTCCGTCACTCTTCCCCCTCGACTCGCTCGATTTCGATAACCCCGAATTCGATCTCGACGAGGTCCGCAAGGTGAATCCGCAACGGCACGAGATGGAACAGCTGACCGCCGTGCTGCAGGTCAACTGCGACACCCACACCCTGGTCGGCTACAAGGATATCAGCGAGGACGAGTTCTGGATCACCGGACACATGCCCGGCTTTCCGCTGATGCCCGGAGTCGTGATGTGCGAGTGTGCCGCTCAACTCGCCGGGTTCTATGCCCGGAAGTACAAGATCCTCGGAGGCGACTACGTGGGGTTTGGGGGGATGAATGACGTGAAATTCCGCTCCCCCGTCTTCCCCGGCGATCGACTGGTGCTGATGGCGACCGTGACCAAGATTCGACCCAATCGCCGGGCTGAATTCGACTTTCAGGGCTACGTTGCAGACCGAATGGTCTTCTGCGGCAGCATGTTCGGAGTCCCCATCAGCCGCGATCAGAAGATCGACTGATACGATGAAACCGGCTCCGATCAAAGACCTCGCACCCTGGTTCCTCACGCTCGACGACCTCCCCGACACCGACGGCGGCACCGGCGAACGCAACGAACCACTCGATTGGGCCGAGTTCTTCCCGATCACCCAGCCGGTCGAACTGGACATCGGCTGCGGACGAGGCCTCTTTCTGGTCAACTCGGCACTGGCCCACCCCGAAACGAACTATTGCGGAATCGAGATCGACTACCGCGAGGGGCGGCGGACCGCTCGACGTCTCAAGAAACGCAGCATGGACAACGCCCGAGTCCTCGGTGGCGATGCCATCCGCGCACTCCAACAACTCGTACCCCAAAACTCGGTCGCCGCCGTCCACGTCTACTTCCCCGACCCCTGGTGGAAACGAAAACATCGACGCAGACGGCTCTTCACCGACACCTTTCTCGACCTGATCGCCAACGTGCTCGTCAACGAAGGCGAACTGCACTCGTGGTCCGACGTTGGCGAGTACTTTCAAGACATTCGCTCGCTCGTCGATCACCATGACTCGTTCCACTCACTCGAACTCCCCAAACTCAATTCGCCCCAGCACGATATGGACTACCTGACCAGCTACGAACGCAAGGGACGCCGCAAGGGATCCGAAATCCACCGCGGCCGCTGGAGATTCCTCGCCGATTGATTCCACCGCAACTCGGCCGCCTTGCCAGCAACAGGTGCGGACCGTCACACTGGCGACTTCGGGCAATCTGCACTGATTGACATCAGGAAACGGGAATCCATGGCCACCAAACCTCTAGCCAGCGGTACGACGATCTGGCCAACCGCGTTGTGCGTCTTGATCGTAATCGTCCTTAGCGACCTCGCGATCCCAAACCAGGCCGCATTCGCCCAAGACGCCAAGCAAACGTTCGTCGATCAGGCAGAGGCAGGACCCGACTTCACGTTGCAAGGCGAATATGTCGGTTGGGTACTCACCGGATCGCAGGACCTCCGCCCGATCGGCCTGCAGGTCATCGCCCTGGGTGGCGGCAAGTTCGAGGCGGTCGAATACTCTGGCGGGTTGCCAGGTGCCGGAGCCCGAGGCCCGGCGAGGCTGAGGATTCCGGGCGAGAGGCGCGGCCACTCGGTGCACTTCCAGAACGGGCCGCTACGGATCGACGTCGGAAACGACCACGCCATCTTCTTCCTCGAATCCTACGACGGTGTGATCGCCAACCTGAATCGAGTCCACCGGGTCAGCACGACAATGGGAGCCCGTCCGCCGCAAGGAGCCGTAGAACTCTTCAACGGACACCCCACGAAACTCCTCAAGGCTGCCCGGTTGACCAAGTCGGGACTGCTGATGGAAGGCACCGAAACAAGCCAACCCTACACCAGCTTCCAGTTGCACCTCGAATTCCGACTCCCCTTCATGCCTCGAGCCCGAGGCCAGGCCCGAGCCAACAGCGGGGTGTACTTACAGAGTCGCTATGAAGTGCAGATCCTCGATTCGTTCGGCCTCACCGGCAAGAACAACGAATGCGGAGGCCTCTACAAGACACTCGATCCCTCAATCAACATGTGCCTGCCTCCACTCAGTTGGCAGACGTACGATATCAATCTGACCGCTGCCGCCTTCGACTCAACCGGGGAAAAAAACCGCAACGCCCGGCTGACAGTGCTGCACAACGGCGTGCTGGTTCACGACAACGTCGAGATTCCTCACAAGACCGGAGCCGGCAAGCCCGAAGCAGACCTGCCACTGCCAACCAAGTTGCAGAACCACGGCAACCCGGTGCGATTCCGCAACATCTGGCTCGTCGACCATTCGCCACGACCCGCAACACCTACCACCAAGTAATCCGCCGACCACCCTCGCGGTCCCAAGCGGTGTTGACCCTCGACCAAACCGCTCCTAGATTACCCGCGCCACGAGATGTCTCTCGATCCGGATTCCCGGAGGTCCTCGCCTTGGCCTCGCTGCTCCCATTTTTTCGGCACGCCTGCGCACCGGCGCCTCCCATCGCCCCCCCCTGCACGCTGTCGCACTCGACCCTCTACCAACTGCTATCCCATCAACGACTCGGACCCGGCGACCATGTCCTCGACGCAACCACCAAGTACGAATTCACTCCCATCCTCGAATTCCTCGGACTCAACCTCCATCACATGACACCAGACAGCCCGATAGACCGGCCAATAAACAGTCCAAATGACTGGCAATCAGGCGAGCAGCGATCGAATCGTCCTCGGCTGGTGATCGCTCGTCCCGAAGACCGTTCACCGCTCGAGTTGACTCGGGCAACGGCTTCGTGGCTCGATCGGCTCAGTCCTCGAGGCACCCTCGTACTGATCGATTCCCCGCTCCCCGATCCGCTCGCGGCATTCCCCGGACTCTGTCGTCGCTGGACGGCCGATGGACACACCTTTGCGACGCTCACACTCTCGTCTGCGACCCGAACGCTCTGCGAGTGGCTGGCATTCACAGCGCCAACAGCCGCACGTAACGTCACGCACCCTCACGCTTCCCCTCGCGGTCAAGTCGCATGAACTGGTTGCTGCTGTGTCGGATGCTCGGCCTGCTGGGCACGCTGGTTGGCGGATCGATGATCTTCAGCCTGCCGTGGGCATTTCCGGCCTGTGGTGAGACTCTGACGTTCGAAAGCGACGGATTTTTCGGCCTGTTGGCATCGATCGGATGCAGCCTGGGCATCGGCGGCACGCTGTTCTGGATCGGCCGCAGTGCCCGAGACGCCTCGATGCTCCGCAAGGAAGCCTTGGCGATCGTCGGGCTGGGCTGGCTGTTGGCCGGAGTCCTCGGGTCGCTCCCGTTCCTCTTTTCGGGCACTCAAACCACCTCCGTGCGTTCAGACGGGAGCCGGGTCGTGACCGAGGTCGGAGTCTCGGACTCGCTGTTCGAATCGATCTCGGGATTCACCACCACCGGCGCCAGCGTGCTGACTCATCTCGAAAACGACAACGATCCCGACACTCCCAATGTCCCACGCTGCATCCTGTTCTGGCGCAGTTTCACTCACTGGCTCGGCGGCATGGGGATCATTGTACTGTTCGTCGCCATCCTGCGTCGTCTGGGCGGAGGTGGCAAGGCGCTGCTGCGGGGCGAGGTGCCCGGGCCGATGTCCGAGACGGTCCGGCCCCGAGTCCAACAGGCGGCGATGGTGATGTGGGCGATCTATGTCGCGATCAGCCTGCTGCTGACCGTCGTGCTGCTGCTCGAAGGCATGAGCCTGTTTGACGCTCTGTGTCATACATTTGGGACGATCGCCACCGGAGGCTTCAGTACGCACAACGACAGCGTGGGTGCCTTTGCCAGCGGTTGGATCGACTGGACCATCATCCTCTTCATGGTCGTCGCCGGAACCAACTTCTCGCTCTATCACCTCGCACTCTCCCGAGACCAACTCTGGCGCACCTTCCGCCGAGACATCGAATTCCGAATCTACCTCGCCCTACTCGCCTCGGCCACGATCCTGCTCGGCGCCTCGGTCTACGCCAACTCCACCGACGAATCGATCTACGGATCGTTCCGCACCGCCGCCTTCCAAGCCACCTCGATCATGACCACCACCGGCTTCGCCACCGCCGACTTCAATACCTGGAGCGATACCTCCAAGGCACTGCTCTTGATGCTGATGTTCATCGGTGGCTGTGCCGGATCGACCGGCGGTGGCCTGAAAGTGGTCCGCTTTATCCTGTTCGCCAAGATCGTTCGCCTGGAAATCGAACAGGCCTTCCGGCCCAATGTCGTGCGACCGCTGCGACTGGCCGGAGTCGCCATCGACAAGGCCCAGCGACACCAGGTGGTCGTCTACTTCTGCCTCGTACTGCTGATCTTCCTGGTCAGCTGGATGCTGCTGCTGGTCATCCAGCCGGGAACAGCCTGGGACGGGCACGAATCGGATCGACTGATCGACACCGCCAGCGCCGTCGCCGCCACACTCAACAACATCGGACCCGGCCTGGGTGTCTTCGGTCCAACACAAAACTACGCCTTCCTGACCCCCCAATCCAAAGTCCTGCTCTCGGTCCTCATGCTCATGGGCCGACTCGAACTCTTCGCCATCCTCGTCCTCTTCGTACCATCCTTCTGGAGATCCCGCTAAGGGACTGACTCGCCCCGGGTCCATCTTGACGATCTGAACCACACCCGCCTAAGCTGCCCCCCGACCGGCTTGCAACCGACCCAACTCAACCAGACGATCCACCGCAGGGACGCGACGGATGAAGGTGTTTTTTTCAGTCGGTGAGCCCAGTGGCGACGAACATGCTGCCGGGCTGATCGAAGAACTCCGAACACGGTGTCCCGGCCTCATCGCCACCGGATTCGGTGGGCCCAAGATGCGGCCGCTGATCGAAGACTCCGGAGGCCAACTGGTTCACCCTCTGACCGAACTGGCTGTGATGGGCTTCACCCGCGTCGTGCCCATGCTCGGCCAGTTCTATCGGCTGGTCCAGCAGGCCGAAGCGATCTTTCGCGACGATCCGCCCGACGCAGTCGTCCTCGTCGACTTTCCCGGCTTCAACTGGTGGATCGCTCGCAAAGCCCACGCCGCAGGAATCCCGGTCTTCTACTACATGCCACCACAACTGTGGGCATGGGCCCCGTGGCGGATTGCCAAGATCCGACGCTTCGTCGACCACGTCCTCTGCAGCCTGCCGTTCGAATACGACTGGTACACCAAGCGTGGCGTCTCGGCCGAATATGTCGGACACCCGTTCTTCGACGAAGTCGCCGCCAAACAACTCGATACCGACTTCCTGACCACCTGCCAAAACACCGCCGGCGCAACCGTCGCCATCCTGCCCGGATCGCGGACCCAGGAAGTGACACTCAACTGGCCCGTCATCCAGCAGGTGCTCAATCGCCTCGCCCGAAAACACCCCTCCACCAGGTTCCTCGTCGCCAACTACCGAACGTCGCACCGAAGACACTGTGAGGCCAGGTTCCTGGCCTCGGGATCCGCTCGAGTCGAATTCCACGTGGGACGCACATCCGAAATCATCGAAGCCGCCGACTGCTGCCTGATGGTCTCCGGATCGGTCAGCCTCGAACTGATCGCCCGTAAGACCCCGGCAACTGTCATCTATCGAGCCACACGCCTGCTCGAATTCCTCACCCGACGACTCGTCTCCTGCCAGTACATATCCCTGCCCAACCTGCTCGTCGATGACGAGTTGTTGCCCGAGTTCCCGTTCTCGGGACGGATCGAACCGTGGATCGATCCGATCACCGCAACTCTCGACGACTGGCTCTCCAACCCCGATTCGCTCAACTCGATGATCGACCGGATGACGACGTTGCACCAATCGATCGGTGCCGCCGGAGCCAATGGCCGCACGGCCGAAGCGATCCTCGGCCGACTGCCCAACCAGGCACTGACCCGAGCCGCCTGACAGCCGGCCGCGGCAACTGACAATCGTGGCTGTGGTACTGGTGAGAAAGGCGGGCTAGAATCACGCCTCGCATCCTCGCCAACACCTCTCAGACGGAGCCCCTAGCATGTCCACCGACACGATTCGTATCGGGATGGTCGGAGCCGGAGCCAACACGCGGCTCAGACATGTGCCAGGGTTCCGGGGCATTTCCGGAGTCGAACTGGTCGGAGTGGTCAATCGGTCGCGTGAATCGTCCGAGAGGGCGGCGGCCGAGTTCGAGATTCCTCGAGTGTTTGACAGCTGGCAGGAACTGGTCGACGACGACGAAATCGACGCCGTGATGATCGGAACCTGGCCCAATATGCACTGCGAAGTGACCTGCCGGGCACTCGAAGCGGGCAAACACGTGATGACCGAAGCCCGCATGGCACGCACCGCCGCCGAAGCACGACAAATGCTCGCCTGCTCGGAAGAACACCCGGAACTCATCACGCAAATCGTCCCCAGCCCGTTCGCATTCTTCTGCACCGACTACGTTCGCAATCTGATCGACGACGGGTTCCTGGGCCAATTGCGCGAACTGGTGGTCATCGGAGCCGACGACGGGTTCCACGATGTCCAGGCACCGCTGCACTGGCGACAGGATCGAGACATCAGTGGCCTGAATGTCCTCGCCATGGGAATCCTCCACGAAGCCGCTCTCAGGTGGGCACCAGACCCGACACGCGTCTTTGCTCAGATGACAACCTTCGCTCCGGATCGCCCGGATGGAGTCGCCACGATCGCCGACAGCGTGCAGGTGATGACCGAAATCCAAGGCGGAGCCCGCGGGCTGTATCACCTGAGCGGAATCGGACTGTTCGGACCCGGCTTCCACCTGCACCTCTACGGCTCGCACGGCACCATCCGAGTCGACCTGGGAGCCGGGACGCTGATGATCGGGGCGGTCGGTGACGAAGCACTCCACCAGCCAAACATCTCCGAAGAACAGCAGGGAGGCTGGCGAGTCGAGGACGAGTTCATCGGAGCGATCCGAGGCACCGAGACCATTCGGCTGACCGACTTTGCCACCGGAGTGAAGTACATGGAGTTCACCGAAGCTGTCGCCCAGAGCGCCGAATCGAACCAACCGGTCGACCTGCCGATCTAGTCGTCAAACAACCCCACCCGCAACGCCTGGGCAACCAACTTGTGGGCTCGCTCGTTGGGATGAGCGTCGTAACGGTTCACCGTCAATCCCTCGCCAACATGAGGCTCGAGCGTCTCAACAAGATCCAACACGCCGACCCCGCTGCGACGACCCCACTCGGCCCACTGAGCGTGCACTTCGCGGAACGGATAGTCCGCACCCAGGTTGTGCAGGAATGGGAAAACCACGACGTCGAGTTGGGCGCCATGAGCCCGACACAAGGCATCGACCGCATCCAGCTTCCGCTGCATCTTACGCCACGGCTCACCGTCGTAGTACTCGCGGACAAACTGGTAGTAGTCGTGGAAATCCGGCACCGTGAACTGCCGCAAACGAAAGTACATCAAGTTGAAGAAGTAGGTGTGCTTCCAAAGAAAAAAACTGGGAGCGTGCTGCTGAAGATCGACGTAGTAGGTCTTGTGCCGAGGATGAAACGTCTCGATGTCGTTCAGACACACCACGTACACGACCCGGTCGACAGGGAACTTCGCCGCAAACAACTCCTGCAACAGCTTCTCGACCCAGTGCAGGTCGACTCCGGCGTTCGAAAGATTCGTCACGCCGAAACGGCCCGGGTGATCCGCGTCGAGCGAATCGGCCAACAGGTTGCTGAACCGATCACCAACTCGCTTCACACCATGACCAAACGTGAAACTGTCACCCACAAAGACCACGTGCTCGTGATCCCCGTCCGCTCGACTCGCCGGCAGGTCGTGGTCGTCCCGGTACAGAATCCCCAGCCCGCCACCCAGCCTCAACGGCCGCTGACCCGGTTCGACATGCATCGAAAACCACTTCTTCGACACGTTCGTCATGCTGAAGCTGTCTGTCGTGTCGTACACCACCGCAAAGTACAACTCGACTCCCGTCAATCCGACCAGCACGATCCAAAACGATAATCCGCCATGAATCCACTTCTTGCGTCGCGCCGATGCACCTCGACGAAACTTCATCAGCACCACCACAGCCAATGCCACCGCCACCAGCCAGGCCAGCATGACGTAGAAGTAAATGTCGGGCAGGTGCACGATCGACTTCAACAACAGATCACTTCCGTCTTGAATAGCTTCCTGAAACAACCCGTCACGACTGGCCCCAAACTAACTCGAGGCGTCGCCGTGAAACAAGACAGCCGATGACCAGAATCAGCAGCGACAGGCCGCTGATGACCGCACCCAGAAATACCGACATCGGCCGATAAACCCACTCGATCCGATGCAAACCACCCGGCACGTCCACTCCGCGGTACATCCCCTCGACACGCACCGACTCGGCCAACCGGCCATCCACTCGGACCTCCCAACCCGGATACGCCAGATCCGTCAGCACCACACGACCCCCTGCGGACGAATCGACCGTCGCCAACACCCGGTTGGCACCGTATTCGGTGATCTCGGCCAACCCACCCCCGTCGAGCCACGACAACCGGCCACGCGTGTCGGTCAGACCATACAGAAAGAACTCCAGCCTCCGATTCCCTCCCTCGTATGCCACCTGCAGAAACGAATCGCCCGCGTACCGACCCACCAGCCGCACCGGCCACGCCGAAGTGTCCAGCGGGTGACGGGTCAACAGGTGAGTCACCCCCGCTCGCCTGAGCCACGACACCTGCTTGTCTGCCGGGCGAGGACCAAGCGGAAACCGACCAGGCATCACCAGCGATTCGTCAAAGTACTCGGCAGGTCCCAGGCCAAGGTAGACCGGAGTCGAAGCGACTCGAAGCAGGGTGGGCAGGTTCTGGTAATCGCAGAACAACCGGACCGGCCGGCCGCCCGGACCCTGCAGACGCTGCAATCGACCGGCCACCGGACTGTCGGCCAAACGTTCGATCAAGGGGGTCTCCAAAAACTGGGCATACGTCTGCTTACGAGACACCTCCCACAAGTCCCACGTCAAAACCGAAAAGAACACCGCCGCCAGCAACACGCCCAAGCCGCCCCGGCGGACGAACACCGGTCGAGTCGCCAGACTCTGCCACACCATCGCAGCCAATACCGCCGCCGCCAACGATGTGACAATGCCATAACGGCCCGGACCAGTGAAGAAACCAAAACCCGGCAAATGACGCGTCACCGACACATGCCACGCAGGTGTGTACAACAACCCCAACAACCCCAACACCAGCCACAACACCGCTATGGACTCTCGCCGACGACGGCCCGACCGACCGCCAACCCAACTCCCAACCAGCCCCAGGACCAACAACCCGACCGTCGGCAATCCAAAATACAGGTGAGCCTCGACCTGGTTCGTGTCCGCCGGACCCGCATCGTACACCGACACCCGGTCCACACCCGATTCGTACCATCGCCACGGTGTTACCACCTGGCTCCAGTACGCAAATGGCATGTGGCCATAACCCGGATCGTACTTCCGACCCACAACGTCCTCGCGCTGACTGCTCTGCTTCAACTCCCACGTCGGCAACAACTGCACGGCCGACAACCCGAATGACAGCAACAGCCCAATCGCCAACGCACCCAGAACTCGACGACGCTCACGCGACGTCCGCTCGGGCAACCCTCGCCCAACCCACCACAGCCGCGAAGGAATGTAGGCGATCAGGACCAACTGAGTCACGAAGGCGAGATTGAAGTGGCCGGCCAGCATCTGCAGAGACAGAATCCCGGACAGCCAGGCCAAATCCACAAGACGACCCCTGCTCAGAAACCGCTCCGACACCCACAACGCCGCCGGCAACCACGTGCCGCCCAGGATCGCCCATTCGAGTACGATCCGCGGAGGAAACCAGCCGTAGACAAACACCAGACCGGCCAAGAATCCGGCAACGTCGCCAAGCCTCAACTGCCTCGCGTATCGCCAGGTGAACAGGAAGGCCAATACATAGTGCACCAACTGCACCGCGTTGTAGGCCGTGTTGACATCCCAGACCGCGTACAGCAGGTGAAACGGATAGAACAACCCCGTCTGGCTCTCGCCCACAACCGGATACCCGTGCCCCACCCGGTTGTTCCACAACGGCAACTCGCCCGCTGACAGGTGCTCGGACAGGTACGCTTTCTGAGGAAAAAAGTACGTGTAGATGTCGCCACCAACCAACCCGCCGCCCGTGAAAAGAGGCCACCAGAAGATCAGCGACAGACCCAGGCCAACACCCGTCGCCACCATCCAACTGCGCCAGGACACCACCACGTCGACCGAGGTCACCTCGGCCGGTGCGTCACCCGATCCGGTCGCCGTCACAACTGATGTCGACTCGTTGGTCACGTCTGACAGGTTCCCGGTGACAGCATGGAGCCCTGGCGAACCACGTAGACAGGACTGGACCAGGCCATCTGCCCGTCCTCCTGGACCACGTGCACGTAAAGAGGATTGTCTCCGTCGTGGAGCTGGTCGGCACGAGGCTGGAACTCGAACGACATCTGGCAAGACCCACCCCGATCGGGCAGCCGATACACACTCAACCGCTGACCCAACCCGCCAAGATCCCACGATCGACCACGTGGACTCAGCCGACCCAGATCGACCTGGAAGACTCGGTGAGGCGTCTCGAGAGTCAGTTGGCCGCTGTGTGGTCGAGACAGTGTGGCAATCACTCCAGCCACGCCACCCGTCGTGATCGACTCCCAGGCCAGTTCGTTCCCAGCCACCCGCCGACAGGCCTTTTCAAAATTTAGAAAATTGATCGGCTGGAAATCGGTGATCCGGTTCCGAGACACCTTCACCCGCCCATCCCAGGTCACCTGCCGACCACGGCCTCGAACCGTCGCACCCTGCCACAACAGCTTGACCCGGTTGCCCAGATCGTCCACCCCCCACGGCCGATGCACTCCAAGTACCTCGGTCCCATTGCGAAACTCGATCCGTTCGATCGGTGCCGTGCCGTGCACGTCGACCTCGAACGTCGGCAACCGGTCGCCCGATCCCAACTCGGCAACCGATCCCATCGGCAACCCGGAATCAGTCGTCACGTCCAGCAGGATGCGGGCCCCGGTGGTGGCGTAGACACGCCGCTCTCGATACGCCTCCCAGACACTCGCACGATCCAGCTCCTCGGCCAACACGCACGTCAGCCCGCCGTAACTGCCAAACGTGCTCGCTCCCGGCCAACTGGCTCCGGGTCGACCCTTGTGCCCGTCCGAATTGGCAACGATCGCCACGCGGTAACCCAGCCCAAATGCGTCCTCGAGCATCCACTCGAATGTCCCCCACGCCGAATGCACTTCCACGGCCCGTTCGAGTCCTTCACGGTGTCGAACCAGATCGGCGTAACGGCCTCCGACATGAGCAATCAACATCGGGTCGGGTCGAGTCCCCTCGAGACGGTCGAACAACTCCTCGACCGAACCCGCCGTCGGATCGCTCGCTTCGCTCGCGTCAACCAACGCACGGCTGCTGCGATAAATCGCACCGCCCTCGTCACGGAATATCACGTTGCGATCGCCGCCCAGGCCCGTGTTGCCACTCCATTCCCAACCGGGAAACGTTACGAAACGACCCGGACGGTTCATCGCGGCGGTCGTCCGCTGCAGGTGAGCCCAGAACTCGTCGGTGATCTGGAAGTCGTTTCCCTGGTGCGACGCGATATCCAGGAACGCCCGGTCTCGAGCGAATCGGAAATACTCCTCGATCGTCCCCGTCCCAATCGTCTCCTCACTCTGACCATGCAAATCCGCCCAGTATCGGCCAAAGCCGCCGCCGCCACCGCAATCCGCACGCACCAGCACCGGGTTCGATTCGGCCTCCAATCCCGTCTCATCGTCGCGGACTGCAACCGAATAACATCCCGACTCGAAAAACCCGCGATGCTCCAGACGCCTCGAACGACCAACCGGGTTGCCCCAACAGTCCTCCAATCGCCAACGAACGGAAAATCGTCGACCAACCTTCACCTGCGATGGAGCCACGGCGACCAGACGGACCGGATCGCCCGCAACGATCCGGAACACCGGCTGCTTGGCCAGTCGATGGTAGACATACGTCGCGTACCGGTCGACCAGAACCCGAAGCTCCAGAGTCTTCTCGGCAAACGTCTGAACACGCCAGCCAGGACCTCCGCCAGAAACATCCCCCAGCACGATCGTGATCGTTTCGCCCTGTTTCAAGTAACCCTGCAAGACCTTGACATGAAGCGTCTTGCCCCAGGGACGGACGTTGTCCTTCACATCCCAACGCAACGCCAGGCGAGCTCCGTTTGACGCCACCGCGGTCGTGTAGTTCGCCGCCGACTCGTCGTCGAACTGAAGAATGCCACAGTCGGTGGCGTAGCGCATCACCACCTTCAGACTGCCCGTGTCGTCGATACCAGCCGACCCGGCCGTGTAGGTCAGACGACACGTCTGAAAACTGCCCGCCACGACGCGGCCTCGCAGACTACAACGGACGCGACCCAGGTCCTTGGCAGGATCTGCCTCGAGACGACGTGCGGTCATGAAACGGCTCGGCGATACAGCACAATGTAGTAAAGAGTCCCATCCTCGTCAGTCACCAGCCGAAGCAGCTCCCAACCTCCGCCACCCGGTTGCAACTCCCGAACGTCTTCCACCGACTTGATCGAACTGTAGCGATGCTGCACATCGATCACGATGTAGTAGTCCTGGCCAGCGACCGGTTCGGTCAGCTCGATGTCACTCCGACGCGGGTAGTCACTGTAGTCGTAGGAACGTTCGTGATGAGTGAACCGGGGATGCACAAAATCGGTCGAAAAAACCCGAGCGGTCCGAGGCACCAGGCCGGCGACCTCAGCAAACAACTCGGCACGACGACTCGTCGTCATCAACGTCTTGCCGTTGTGATCCGAATCCGTATCCCAGAAGGCCAACCCCAACGGACCAGCACTGAAGAACACACCGCAGGCCATCGACGAAGACACGACAAACCAACAACCACGTGTCGCCCACACCGGACCACGATCAACCAGCCGGCCCAAACCGCCGGCCGCAGCAAAGTACAGGATCGGGATCAACGGAGCATGGAAGTGATGGAAGGGGACGATCGCCTGGCCGGAGGCAGGGCTGGACACCTGGCCGGAAACCGGATCGTAAGACCCGGCCGAAGAAAACTCGAGCAAACACAACATCGCGAAAATCGGTGCGCCAACCAACAACCGCCCTCTGCCTAACAACGGCAGTAACCCCATCGGCAACAACAACGCCAGGAAATAGAACAGCGTCCGTGCACTGAACCACTTGCCCAGCAACAGGCCGGGCCGGGAAACGGCAGTCCCGAGAATCTCGCCTGGAGTCCCTCCCAACTCGCCGAAATATTGAGCGTAATGCGGTACGTCGCCACGGAAGAATGGGATCACCCACAGGAGCACCAACACCAACCACGCCACACTGCCCGCTCCGATCACACACGCACTCGACAACTCGCTCCGGTTCACCAGGCCACTCGTTCGCTCGACAGAACCTCGCCACGACCTGATGGCCCAGAACAATGCCAGCGGGGCAACCACCAGGCAGTAGTCCTCCTTGGCCAACAACACCAACAACAACAACAACATCGACGTCTTGTGACGACCCGACTCGAAACGCTCGATCGCCCACAACAACAACGGAACACCCAGGCTGATCGGACGGAATGTCTTGCCGTCGATCGCGAGGTCCAGAAAGTGGACCGGGAAGGCCAGCAGGTACGACACCGACAAGCCCAATGCCAGCCAGTCCGAACGAGTCTCTCTACGGGTCAATTTCAAAATCGCCAACCCACCCGACGCCAGGGCCGCCGATTCGCACAACTCCAACATCTGATGAGACGGCCAGATCCAGTGCAAGGGGCTCAGCAACAGGTGCACCACCTGAGGATGCTCGCCCAGAAACAATCGGCCGTCGTCCAGGTAGCTGCGGAAACCCTTGCCGTGCCAGACGTTCCACAGGTGCTCCTCGTACATGGCCGAGTCGCCATGAGGAATCAGCAGGTTGTTGTAACGGGCCCAGTTGATCGCCGTGGCACACACCGTGTAAATCGTCACCGCCGAAAACGCCAACAACCAGGTCCGCCGACTCGGTGAATGCCCAAGTGACACTCCGGCAGCCGGACAGGCACTCACCAGCCAAGCCGATAGCCAACCCGCCAAGGCCATCGCTTCGAACAACGACACCGTGCGGATCGACAACTCGTCAAACCACTCAATTCCTCCAAGCACTCCCAGAATCCGGATCAACTCCCAGACTCCCGGTAGACACCACCACGCCCAGCCTCGCAACGCCCAACCAGATGCCTCGGTCATGATTCCTCGACCGGTTCGTCGCGATACGATCAACGATCCGACACCCAGCAACACCACCGAAACCGACGACAATCCGCCCAGTAACGTCAGGTACTCGACCTCCCGACGCACCACACCCGATTCGGCATCCACCACGCCGCCCAGACAATCGACCAAGCCGCTCCACGTCGATGTGCTGAACCACTGAGTCGCCAGAATCGGGTCGCCGAGGACCGATTGCAGGTACATCGCCTGCAACGCCACGCCGATCGCAACGACCAACCACGGCAACAGAAAATGGCGACGTGACGGCGTCGCAGACATGGCGGTTCTGTGAAGACTGGATGGAACGGGAAATGGTCCGGCAGACGACGAGGACGGGGCAGGGGCGGGGCGGATAGTAGGGGTTGTGTTGCGGTGAGACTATGCGGGTTTGCCGGGCGGTTGCCGACTTGTGGATTCCTACGTCAGGAACAGGGGTGTTGGTTTGAGTGGACCGGGTGCGACCCAACGATTCCGGCTATAATCCGCTCGATGCAGCATCCCTACGGCGACATCCCCGAATTGACGAATCTCGAGGCCGGACGAGGCATCGTCAGGATCCCCGACGAGCAGGATGTGCCGTTTACGCCTCGAGTCAAGGCGCTGGTCGATACGCCCGAGTTCCAACGGCTCAGACACATCACTCAACTCGGACTCGTCTCACAAGTCTACCCCGGAGCCACTCACACACGCTTCGAGCACGCGTTGGGTGTCTTCCACAACGCGCTGCGGTATGTCTGGCAGCTGGGACGCGATGCCAGGTTCTGCGAAACCGTCGATCTCCACACCGCCGAAGTCCTACTCGTCTCCGCCCTGCTGCACGACCTCGGTCACTGGCCCTTCTGCCACCCGATCGAAGACATGAAGCTGCCCGGCCTGCCGCCTCACGAAGCCTTCGCTGCCAAATTCCTTGGGGCTGGGACTCCTCTGGCAAACGTGCTCCAACGAGACTGGAAGATCGAACCCGAAGAAGTGCTCGATGTACTGGTCTCTCGAACCGACACGCCCGCCCTGAGACTCGTTCGCTCGATCCTCTCCGGACCCATCGACATCGACAAAATGGACTACCTGGGCCGAGACAGCCTGCACTGTGGAGTCCCCTACGGTCGCCACTTCGACCGCAACCGACTCATGACCTCACTCGTCACCAACGAAGCAGGCGACGGACTGGCGATCTCGTCCAAAGGACGCACAGCAGCCGAACTGATGGTCTTTGCTCGCTATGTGATGTTCAGCGAAGTCTACTGGCATCACGCCGTCCGTAGCGCCACCAGCATGTTCGCTCGAGCCTTCTTTCACCTGCACGAGGAACTGGATCTCGAAACATTTTTTCGGAAAAGTGAAACCGAGATGATCGATGAGCTGCGACGACGAGCCGGAGACGGGACGTGCCGGAGACTGCTCGAAGGCGTCTTTGGCACAAATCGTGAACTCTACAAACGTGTCGCTGAATTCAGCTTGTCCGACGCACCTGAACTCTATCAACGACTCGCTCGAAAACCCTACCACTGGCTCGTCTCGCTTGGTGAAGGACTGGCCGAAGAAGTTGCTGCCATGCTCGGAGAATCAGTCGAAACGACCGAACTGCTCGTCGATGCACCGCCGACACACCGGGAAGTCGAATTCGATGTCGAAATCTACTCGGCCAAAAATGACTCGTATCAGTCGCTCCGGGATGCTTCGCCCGTCATCGACGCCCTCGCTCGCACGCAGTTCGACGACTACGTCAAACGAGTTCGAATCTTCGCGCACCCACGACTCGCTCAGTCACTGACTCAAACCAGTGACTTCCACCAATGCCTCGAACGTGCCCTGAATCGCATCGAAACCAACGATTCCGTCTCAATGTCATAACTGGCACACCCTCCAAACGTCTGCTATCCTGCGCTGTTTGCCGAACACGCGATCGTGGATTCTGCCCAAAGAACAACCCATGAACACCGCAGCCACCGCAGCCACCCGGGCGAAACTACAGGCGATTCCCGGAGCCGAGACTCAGGTCGAACGGACCGTGATTGCCGTCTGGCCGTCGATCGCTTCGACCAGAATCGGCCGGATGATCGGCAGCCTGATCCAATCGGCACCCGAAATCCGACTCCCCGTTCTCAACGTCAACCTCGCACTGGCACCCACGCTGCTGCTGGGGCCGGTCGCGGCTGCCGTCTACCTGTTGGAAAAAGTCACCGGACAACGATACACCGTGACCAACCGACGAGTGCTGATTCAAGGATCGATGAGCGGGAAGCTCAACGAACAAGTGCCGCTGGAACAAATCGCCGAGGTTGCCGTCGCTCCCTATCGCGATGGACAGGAATTCTACCACTCGGCCGATGTCGTGCTGCTCGATCAGGCCGGCAAGGAACTGATGAGACTCGAAGCGGTGATGCGGCCCGGAGTCTTTCGACAGAATATCCTCGAAACCCGAGACGCTCGGGTCAAAGTCCAGGACGCACTGGATACCATCCGGACACGTCACGACGGCTAACGTCGGCGGGCACCCAAGGCAGCCTCGACCGACTGGCGTAGTGCTCAGTCCTCGATCCCCAGCCGATAACGCAACTGCTCGAATTGCTCGGCAAATGTGTCCGTCGAACTGTGGACGTGCTCGGCCTCGGTGATGAACTTGATGTCCTCGCTGCACGTCACTTCGTGATCGGCAAACACCCGCTCGAAAAGATCCAGGTCCTGGCCGTAAAGAGTGAATATCTTGTGCTCGTCGAATTGGACTTCCATCGGGATCCGTGGATTCAAAACGGCCACCCCAGTGCAACCGTCGTCAATCAACATCTCCTCGAAGTCGTACAGCACACTCTTCAAGATCGGTAACTCGATCCCCTCGCGGTAATAGTCCTCGTGACCCTCGCCACGCGTGTGATGACTCGTCTCCAGGACCACGTCCACCTCGGATCCCAACGGATCCAGCAGATCCACGAACAGGTCGATCACCTGCTCACGCGATGCCGATGCCATCAGCACCGGAATCGCAATCCCCGACTCGCCGGTACTGTACGTGTCGTGACGGTAGCCGGTACGCGGAACCACCTGCAAATCGTACGACGGTCGAACCGCTTCGGTGAGCACGAAACTGCCGTATCGGGCAATCTTCAAATGCGTCTCCAACTGGTCCTCGGAAAGATCCGAGAAACTGCTCGAGGATCGCTCGGGCAACGGCTCCCGAGTCTTCGCGGTTATAAATTTCTTCAGGAAGTCCATCGGCCCCTGCTCCCAATCCGGCTGAATCGGCCAGTCGCCGGACCGGACATTCTGTCGCCGAACCGGACAAGACAATAAGGAACTCGTGATCGATCGCCCTACCTGGCTCCTCGATTCGCCCTGTGTGGCTACTCAAAAGAAACCTAGCACGCGAATCCACGACAGGCCGGCTCGCAACCCCTACCTCAA
>Ga0209403_10000361_pt1 | contig 69551 bp, 56 predicted proteins | sample ArcticOcean_MG_C_8_FD_187440 | JGI IMG/M metagenome (GOLD analysis project Ga0209403, IMG submission 187440) | Marine microbial communities from western Arctic Ocean - ArcticOcean_MG_CB11_86 (SPAdes) (version 2) | ecosystem: Environmental > Aquatic > Marine > Oceanic | place: Arctic Ocean...
CTCCTCTCTTCGGTGGCGACAACCATGCTTCCCTTCATCAGTGAGATGTTGAGGTTCTCGCAGTCACCGTTGCAACCGCCTTGTCCGTTCTCCCACTCCCCAGCGAGGTCGACCATCAGGTGGATCGTGATGTCATCACCTTCTGCTAATGCGAAATCATCCTTCAATGGCGGGTCCATACGGCAAGTCCACTCAACTTCCATCTTTCCGCTGCCCTGTGTTTTCTCACCATAACCGTCAGGCGCACTACCAGCATCGGTACCGTTGAAGTGGCCCCAACAAGGCTCTGCGTTCTCCCTACCCCAGAGATAGAATGTGTTGTTCTCGCTGGAGGGTTGTTCGGTATCAGCCTGCATAGTTCCGACTTCGCCAACCTCTCCGATAGAGCCTGGCGCGGCGAGCAACATCAGCAATGTGAAGAGCAACGCGATAGGAGTCCGAGAGCCGCTCATCACTAACAAGGTAGCATCCGTCTCATTTCACCATTGCGCCGTGCAGGACAGACCCACTCGCGTGCGTGCGTGAGAGGAAGTGGGGGTCGAGAGGATAATCGGGGATGGTGCGAGACAGAGTGAATGATGGCTAGGAGTATCTTTTCAAAGGGTGTGAGGGCCGGCGCCGGCTGGAGTTGGTGCTGTGAGGCAGGTCGGATGGCGAGAGTGGGCAGCATTACCCGACTTGGGAGTCCGTCGCCTTCGGGCGAAGTTCGACACAGGAGCGCGTGCTTGCGCACTTCACGCCCACATAATCGAGTTCATTCAAACCGATGCGGGTGAGCAGATTCGATTCAAGTTACAGCCCAAAAGCAAGTGGTGTCAGGCAGATTTTATCGGATTCCGCAGAATCAAGGATACCGGTGGCAAGGTGACAGAACGGCCGGTCATCGTCACCAACATTGTCGTGGGTGGAAAATTGTTCAAGGCTGAAATTTGTCTAGTCGACCGTTCCGCGATGAGACACAGACTCATTCTTGGAAGAACGGAAATTTCCGGGCGCTTCCTCATAGACGCCAGCCAAACATTCCTTCATCCACTTACTAACAAGGCGACTCAACCACCGCAGAAACCGACGATGACAATCGACTATCATTCGTGAGTCTCAGCCACTAGATGTCGAAGTTCGAAGTTCAATGTCAACGGGAGAGCGGACCGACAAAAGTCGCTGCTAATCGAGGTCCGCGCTCCCGGACTTGAACCGGGGACATCCTGATGGCTGCCAATACAACCGTTCTGTTGACCAGTCTACAGTCAGGCACTCTAGCCAGCTGAGTTAAGCGCGGATGGGCTTGCCACCCCCCCTTCTCATTTGACGCTTTCCGGACTACTCTCCCATTTCGTATGGCACTCCACTCAATTTTCCGGGTCTTCCCAAGTGTGTTCGAGGTGACCTTTCCCCACCCTATTCGAGAGATACGCGGCTCTATTGAGGGGCCTCTAATCGGCTCGCGCGTCCGAGCATTGACCGACAACCGTTTATACCCTTGAAGGAGCGAGAATGATAACGTAGGTAGTGAGAAGGTGACGTCCATGGATGGGGGACGCAGTGCGTCGGGAGAAGCCGACTACAGCGGACTCGTTGACGAAATTCGGCGCGATGTCGATGTTCAAGGGGCCACGACACTGCTCGATGAGGAGTTGGGAGAGTACGGAGTTCCGAACCCTCGTCTGTTGATTTGTGGCTGCGGTGGAAGCGGCAACAACACGATGAATCGGATTACCCACCTTGGCGTCGAAGGCGCTATCACAGTAGCAATCAACACCGACAAGCAGCATCTTGACCATACGCGGTCGATGCAGAAATTGTTGGTTGGCCGTCATATCACTCGGGGGCTTGGTGCAGGAGGTGACCCTTCGATGGGTCGCAAGTGTGCCGAGGCTGGCCGCGATGTCATTTCAAAAATTGTTCACAACGCTGACTTGGTGTTCATCACTGCCGGACTTGGTGGTGGGACCGGCACTGGTATCGCTCCGGTGGTTGCTGACGAGGCGAAACGCTCTGGTGCGCTTGTAGTCGGGATTGTCACCACTCCTTTCCATGTAGAAAGGCGACAGCGGATGCAGCGAGCCCTTGAGGGGCTGGACCAACTTCGTAAGACCTGTGATGCAGTACTTGTTCTCGACAACAACCGCTTGCTCCACTATGTGCCGAACCTGCCACTCGATGAGGCGTTCAGCATCATGGACCAGTTGATTGCTGAAATCGTGAAAGGAATCATCGAGACAATCACACTTCCAAGCCTCATCAATCTCGACTTTGCTGATGTTCGCGCCATCATGGAAGATGGCGGAGTCACCATGATGCTCTACGGTGAGAGTGACAGAGGACCCGACGAGGTCGTTCACGAGGCGTTGAATCATCCGCTTCTCGACATCGATATTGCGGGCGCGACAGGTGCGCTCATCCATGTTACAGGTGGCCCTTACATGACCCTTGAACAGGCTAGTCAAGTGGTCGATCAGATGACCAACCGAATCAGTGTTGATGCCAATGTGATTTGGGGCGCTAGACAAGACCCCGGCTTTGGTGACACAATCAAGGTGATGGCGATAATCACCGGCGTGGTGAGGGACCGGCTCCTCGAGGAGCAGATGAATGCCGACACTCTTGGCGAGGCGCTTGGGCTTGCGCGCGAGAAGGTGTCAGGTAGCCGCTTTGGGTTCCAGAAGTTCGATTGAGCATCTTCGCTCCTTCATATACTTCGAATGCTTCATTCAAATAGGCTAAGCCGATTCACCCTTTTGCCTACGTGGGTAGGGGGGAAAAAGAAGAGATGGATAATGAAATTCGAACGACAGTCGAGATTGCAGACGCGTCTGGCCATGCAGAGCTTGAGCTTACCAAAGCCGAGACAATGGATGTAGTCAACCAAAACCCGAATGCTTGGATATTCGCTGGGAATCGGCTTGTAAAGCCGGCCGAGTTGGAGCAGGCAGAGTGGGGAGATGTCGGCACAGTTCGCTTGATGCCACCACTAGTCGGCGGCCTCAACTGAGCACTTTCAGAAGATAGCTAACAGTTCGACCGAGGCTCTCCGGGGCCTCGGTCGAGCCAACCACCCTTTCCTTCTCCTACGGAGAACAAGCCGATTCTGTGATAAAGGGGAAGTCGGTCGGCGGCTTGCCTTAGGAGGTCTTGAGTATGTCGAAGAGCATCTATTCCCACCTTGGCGACACTTGGAAGCAGCCGAAAAAGAACCTTCCGTCAGAATATCGGCGTGACCGCATGGCAGAGTGGCGCAGGCAGCCGGTTTTCCAGCGTGTTGAGAAGCCAACTCGTCTTGATGCAGCCCGCAGAATGGGCTACAAAGCGAAGCAGGGAGTCGTAGTTGTACGCACCCGAATACGCCGTGGTGGCCTGCGAAAGTCCAAGATCAACAAGAAGCGTAAGCCGTCGAAGATGGGAATGCGCAAAATCACGATGGCAAAGTCGACCCAGCGTCTCGCAGAGGAGAGAGTTGGCAAGAAGTATCCAAATCTCGAAGTTCTCAACAGTTACTGGGTCGGCGAAGATGGCAAGAACAAATTCTTCGAAATCATTCTCCTTGACCCGGAACACCCATCAATTCAGGCTGACAAGCAGTTGAACTGGGTTGGCAACAGCCGACAAAGAGGCCGAGCGCACCGTGGTAAAACCAGTGCTGGAAAGCGAGGCCGTGGACTTCGCAAGAAGGGTAAGGGTGCTGAGAAGTTACGCCCAAGCCTCGCAGCACACAAGGGCCGCGGCAAATAATCGATTACGACACCTCGTCGCAATCTCGCCAATTGTTGGGTTCCGTGTAATTCGTAAGATGGCTAGACGAGTCCTTTCGCATATCATGAGGCCGAAGTTTGATGGCTGTTGAGCAACCCCTGCGACTCAATGGCAGAGGCACTCATCACATCTCTTCAGGGTCTGCCGGTGTTTCTTCCCGACGGTAGGCAACTTGGATTAGTCCACGATGCCATCGTCGAAGTCGACCATTGGACGGCCAGTCATCTCTTCATCGTGGACTGTGATGAAGAGTTGGTTGAGGGTGGAGTCCATGTCGCAGTGCCTTGGCATTGGGTCAGAGCCATCGAGAACATCGTTCTGCTCCGCTGGTTCCCTAAAACGCCGATTCCCGCCGCTCCAGTCTTGTAACACTTCAACATAAATTGGGTTGGATGGGTGTCTTTCAAGGTCAATTTCTAGCGCCCGCCTCAGCGGGCGGTCTTGATGAGGGATGGGCACCTCGCCCACACGGGGAACAGGATGCTTGAGTTGCATGTGCTAGGAACTTCGTCAGCCCGTTTCGCTCATGGAAGGTCGGTTTCGGGCTCTTTTGTGATGACTCCGGGCGGCTCGCTGCTGGTTGATTGTGGGGAAGGCATGCAACAGAGGTTGCTCGACCACAACCACGCTCTCAAGCAATCCAGCCACTCGATGCGAACTCGCATGGCACGGCTACGCACTATTCTCCTCACCCATGGCCACCTCGACCACTGCTGGGGCCTCCTGCCACTACTGCGAACTCTCGCTCTTGATGGTCGGCGCGAACCGATGACCATCATCGGTCCAACGAGTGCGGCGGCTCTCAAATGGTCGCTCGAAAATCCTGGAGAGACGCCGCCGGCTGGAAGTGGAGTCGAATCGACAGATTTGGCGATTCTCTTCCAACAGTGGCAGGCGTTGGGCTCCAAAGACGACGATTTCGGCTACGAAATCGACTGGGTGCTCATACCGATGGACGACGATGCGCCGTTTGAATCTCCGATTCAACCCCTTGAAGGCGTGACGCTGACGATGGTTCCCACGGAACATCAGATACCATCCTGCGGCTGGCAGGTGACCTGCACGGGTCGGCTCGGGAAGTTTGACCGGCGAAAGGCGGATTTGTATTCACTCTCGACGGACCAGATTAGCAAGTTGGCGGGCGGCGAGGATATTTTGGTTGGTTCAAAGCGACTTCTGGCAGTGGATTTCCGCGGTCCAGTCCGTCCATCACAGTCAATTCTCGTCTCTGGTGACACAGTTGGCGGCCAGTCCTCGTTTTCGAAACTCGATGTTGCGCCCGGCGTACTTTTGCATGAGGCTACATTTCTTGGTGAACTCCAGAATAAGGCGACGAAATACAATCACAGCACCGCGCGAGATGCTGCCGAACACGCTCAGGCGAGCGGTTCTGGTCTGCTGGTTTTAACCCATTATAGTTCGAGAATTGATGACACTTCGCCTCTCCAAGCGGAGGCAGCGGCGATTCATCCTCGTTCCGTCACCAGCGTTGAGGGGGATATCTTCAGCCTTGATGGTGAAGGTGTGGTAACCCGTTATCGCCGCTCAGAAGGGTGGGCGCAGAAAGTTTTGTGAATTTGCTTCCATCATCTCAAAATTTTGGGTCGGAGGGGTAAATTCGGCCTGCACCCATAGGGTGCACAATTGAAGAGGAGAAGCGCGACCACACAAAGCGATGCAACCGCTACGTGGCATTCTCATCGCCATTGTTCTACTTCTTTCAGCAAGCGCTCCGTTTCTTCTCAACAGCGACCTAACAGTCGAGGAAGAGAGTTCTGCAGCAGGCGCGAAGGACCCTCCTTGTCAGGCGACCGACGCTGGCTCATTGACGCCATCTCTAGTGCTTGGTAATCAGTCCTGCCTACAGATTTCACTCGGCTCGCTGACACCCGGTTCAATCGTCTCTATCGACATCGACATCAGTGGAACGAACATCGATGTGCTGACCTTCGCCGCTAACTCAATCGACGCCTACCTCAACAATCAGGCGTATCGCACTTCCAACTTCTGGGAGAGTGACGCCTCACTCGAGTCGATGTTCGGCCCCAACGAATGGCATTGGCAGGTTCCAACCGACAGAGGAGAAACCACTTGGTATCTTATCCTCGACAATTTGGCGCACGCGGGTGATGGTGGAAATGGTGCACAAGGTGGCGCTGACGCGGATATCAACATGAGCATCACATTCCCAGTCATGTCCTACTGGTCGCTGACAGATTCCTTGCATGTGCTCACCCCGGGAAGCCACATGCCATTGCTCGACCCAACGACATTAACTTTGGACGAGGGAACTCAAGTATCGATTACTGCGATTCCGTTAGCCGGAAGTGGCGACCTTTTCCTGCTCACCGAGAGCCAGATGAACACCTACCTGATGGGTGGTGGCGGTGCTTTCTGGATTCCTGGAACTCAGATGCTTGCGATTAGCAGCCCGACCTCAAACCCATGGACTGTAACCAGCGATTTGGCTGGAGAACCGCTCTATCTCTTCCTCGACAATGAGGCAGGTCCGACGGGTGGCGGCGACGGCTCGACAGAGTTACGAATCACAGTCAGTGTGACGATTATTCCAGTTCTTGATTCAACGATTTCATCCGCTGATGCCCTCGATTCGGTCGATGTTGGCGAAACGGTCAGTTTTGATGTGAATGCAACTCCAAACCTCTCTCAGCAGGCAGATTTGACTCAAACCGAATGGGATTTTGACGGCGATTCTGTTGTCGACGCTACCGGGTCATCCGCTTCCACAAGTTGGGCGTCGCCGGGTACAAGGAATGTAACCGCAACAATTCACGGCCCCGATGGCCGTTCAAACATCGGTTCAGTTCCGGTTACGGTATCAGACCAGTCAAATCCGATTCCCTCAATTCTCGGCTCAGGCGTTTGGCAGCGCGATGTCGGCGTAAATTTCACCTTGACTTCAACTTCGACAGACAATTGGGTTATTCAGAGAGAGGAATGGCGGGTAGACGGACTGTTGGCTGGCTCGTTCACCCAAGTGGGCAGTTCATTCACCCACTCACTCGATGAGCCTGGAAACCACACCGTCGAACTCACTGTCGTAGATGGGGCTGGAAATGCGGCCGCCACTGTGGTGACTATCGTGGTTCGGGATGGGACCAAACCAGTTGTCAGTGATATCTTGGCGGTTGATTCATCGGTTGCTGGCGAACAGGTGAATTTCAGTGTCAGCGCAACTGATCCTGAGTCGACTGCGCTGACTTACTCGTGGGATTTCGACAAGGAGAAGGATGCTGACCAAGATGGGGACAGCACGAACGATGTGCAGGCGACTGGAACTACAGTCACTTGGACATTCAATTCGGCGAAGCCGACCTATGTGACCTGTACTGTTGGAAATGAGGCGGGGCTAAATCGGACCGTTGAGCATCTCATCGATGTGAAGCCGTCAGCATCTTCTAACTCTGCTGCAGGAATTTCTGTGCCGGGTGGAGTCTGGATTGGAATCGTATTCATTTTGATTTGTGTCGCGGGCGGCGGCGGATACCTTCTATGGGGCCGCCGTCAAGAACAATTGGCGCTCGAAGCGATTGCACTCCAGGAGGCCGTTATGGCCGAAGAGGATGCGGTAGAACCTGAGAAAGATGAGCAGGTGGCAATGTTTGCATCTGGTGGTGCACAATTGACCGGGCGAGCGGGTTCTGTAGATGAAATCGCCGCGCTGGCTGGGGTTGATGTCGGTTCAGCGACCCTTCTTTCGGGCGACTTGCTGGCAGATTTCGGCGATGACCCTGCACCACTGGCAGCAGCGGTGGCTGATGATCCAGTTTTGGACGACCTCGACTTCCTACGAAAGCGGGAGGTGAAGGAGGTTGAACCAGAACCTGCCGCGGAAGAGCCTACCGATTCCGTACCGGCAACAAGCGAGGGGAGGAAAGCGCAACGCTCCTCCGGAATTTCGCTACCAGATTCAGCCGGTGGAGCATCCAGTGTCAGACCGACTCCAAAGCCGGCACCAGTTGAACAGGCTGAGAGTGCTCCGGCACAACCCGCTGTTGAACAAACTACACCACCAGTTGAACAGGCCGCACCCGCGGACGAGGCAGCGGATGTCGGCATCACGACGGTGAAGGCGGCTTGCCCCGCTTGCGACCAAGCGTTTGCAGTCGATATGCCCAACGACCTCAATGAGGCGATGGTCGCATGTCCCAATTGTGAACAACGAATCAATTTGCAACGCTGAATCTCATTTTTGGCTGATTAAATTGGCCTTTGAGTCATCAATCGCATTATTCCCCAATCCTTGAAAATGATGCCCCGAGTATGCAACCGACCAAACGGTTGAAGCGATAGGAGTGAAGAAATCCTCCTGTGAAGGAGGATATCGTACGCGTTCTCATCGCGGGCCCACGCTCGCGAGGACCCCGCCTCAGCGTTTTCATCGCTCTGATTTTTCTCCTACCGCTATTCACCCCAATTGGCTCCGCTTCAGCCGAACTGAATATTCAATCAGAAGACTTCGGCATAATGGTCGAACTTGACAATGTCTTGAACGAGCGAAGCGACAGAACCGGCGACTTGGCGGTTACTAATGCTGCGAACAACGCCTTGGATGGTGTGAGAATGGAGGTTCGGGAGTCGGATTCGGCAGACCCAATGGCGAGGGTGCAGGAGAGCCTTTCGAACATGCAACTCGTTCAGACTGCGCCAGGCCCGGTGGTTCATCCGGTACCTTACGACATGATGCTTAACCCCGAAAATCATCCCGACGAGTGGGCTAACAATATCTGGGGGACGCTTTTGACAGCAGATAATTTCGTTATTTGGACCCACTTCAAGACTCGAACGGGCGAGGAATACGACCACTACGAAGAGGTCGATTTCGCCGAAAGCGCACTTTTCCTTGGCGGAATTATTGGCTTACTGACAGGTAGCGACCCGCTGCTCCATGAGATTTCAATCGATGATGACTCCACTGCCGAAATCGAAGTTGGATTGACAGTTGACACCTCTCAAAGTGATGGCTGGGGGGTTGAAGGAAATCCTCCGACTACACTCTGGGTCGAGCCAACGATTGAATTCACTGTGAAAGCGCTCGACCCGACTGCAACCATTTGGAATCACATCGAATTCCTTGAGGTCACGCTGATGAAGCAGTTCGCCTACTCACTCAATCCACTTGGGCAAGGTGAGAGCTATGTCTGGGTAATCGACAGTCGCTTCACGATGATGCCCGAAGATTTCAGCCTTGAAGTAGGACTTGAGCGATTCTGGTTTGATATCGCTGAGGCGTCGACATCGTTCCTGTTGGCAATCGCGGGATTTGTTACTGGCGGAGCAGATGAGAGCGGAGTTGTACTCTCAGCAGTAGCCGCACCTTATGCGATTCACATCGACAATGTCGGCCAACCGAACTGTCCTAATTGGTACGACCCAGCGACGCAGTACAATCTTCCGTCTAAGGACCATCCGTGTACGGTAGGAGTTGGTTTCGGTTACATACACTATGGGGTCCCACAAGGTGCGAACGACAGACCGATCGAGGAAATCGCCTACCTCGATGTTGGAATCCATCCCGTTGAGGGGGCTGTCGTGCTGCCTCAAGGAATCGATTTAGTTCTAAGAAATGACGACATTCTGACTTCTGGATTTGGCGTCACTGGCGAGGGTGGACTCGATACGGTCGAATACTACGCAGACCAAAGGGCGGACATCCACCTCCACTTTCACGAAAACCGTGCAAACTTGAGTGCGGGCCCGGGTGAGCCGTTTGGCAACATCACAGATTCCCGCGGTTGGTTGCGGGGAATGCCTGCGGGTACACTTTCACAACAGAATATACAGAGAATTTTCCGGATGCTAGGTAGTGCTGGTTCACCTGAATTACCCGGTCAGGTGCCCGAGCGGCTCTCCCTAATTTTGGCGATTAAAAACTTCAGTAAGGATTCGACTCCGAATGTTGACGACCAGAGTATGCCGGTGAATCCGAATGACCCACCTGATTCTCTAGTGGTTATTGTTTCGACACAGTCAGTGGTTTCAGTTGACTACAGTTCGTGGTTCATGCGTTCTGGTGCACCAGATGACCATAGAAGATTACGGATTCAAATGGAAGATTTACCCACCTCTGTGGTGCTGTATGGCACCTTCCAACTCGGTGGTGGCGATGATGCTGTGAGTGCATTGAATAATCAACAGTCAGACCCGTTGTCGGCGCTTTTGGATGCAACAATTCTCAACTTGGTCGATGTTTTCATCGATATTGGAAATATTGTCAACAGTATTCCCGAAGCGATTGTCGACATCGTTGGAGGCGATGGAGATGGAACCGGAACTGGCGGCGAATTGCATCTCGAGTTGTTTGACACCATCCGCGGAGACCGTGTTCCGATGGCTCTGGGAATGGCGAAAATCGAACTCGGTTCCAGCCCTCATCCGACAACAAACGGCTCCCACATTCTTATGGCAAGAGATGTCGATTTAGGATTGGTTCAAGGGCGACAAGGGCAGGTGGAGCCGCTCGTTCCGATAGCGGTCAGCGTTGAGCATTCGGGCCTCAAAGCATTCCACATCGTTGACGGCGCAGGCGGCGACCAACAGGTTACTTTCCGAGCGACCGGAGGTGACCCTCTTCGGCTGCTCTACCTTGAACATGATAGGAACTCAACAGAACCTAACTCATTCCAGTCAGTGTATATCTCTGACCAACCTGCAGAACTCGACCTTCACATCTCGGGCGATGATGCAACTTGGACATCAGACCGCCCGATATCAGAGATTCTCTACGCTGGATTCAACGGAACTCAGCGTCAAGTCGTTCTCATCGAAGAATTCCCACAAAATTTCAGCATGAACCTCGGGGAAAGGGTAAGTTGGCAAGGCGAGCAACCGATCAACAGCATTACCATTCAATCTGGAAATGCGAGCGCTCCGCGCACTATGGACGGCAACCATTTCCTCTTCTGGCAGGATGTGAACTCCTCTGAGGCTTCACTCTCTGCCCGCTTATCAGGAATATCAGAAATCGAGTGGTCGCCTCCGATATTGGAGGGCGCTGATGGTCGCGATGGCATGCCCACCGCCCGCCTCAGCAGAGTTGGTGGAAGTGATTTCTCTGTGGTTTTGCGCGACGATACAGCGTGGGAAGACCCAACATTGGGGGTCAACGGTGATGTGTTAATTTCACCTCTACCCGGTGAGTTGGAAGTGGCTATTCCGACCAGCGACGGCCCGAACCAGATTTCCATTCCGGAGCTCTCAACGGAGAACGGCTTGGCAGGCGTCGGCTTCTTCTTAGCAGGATTTTCTGAACTCGGCAGTTCGGTCAACCAAATGTTAGGTGGCTATGCGACTTCATTCACTGGTGACGGAAGCGGCACCGATTCTTTTGCTGCGGGTATGACTCTCAACGCCGATGAACCGTTTTCAATCACGATGGATATCCGACAGGGCAGCATGGAACTCGATGAGCCCGAGTGGGTTCACGGTTTTTCGATGACCGCGGACGAGTATGAGAACCGGACAGCACTTCACATCAGGTCGTGGCTTCCAAACATGCCTCCAACGGCGAGTCTCTTTGTTGAATACACAAACTTGTCCATTATAGAAAAATACCATGTTGAAATTGATTTGGAAGGGTGGTTACCTGCAAGAAGTGAAATTATTTTTGATATACGGGGCTTCAACGACCAAGATTTCCAAATGACCCTGCTTGGCTTCATTCCGGGCCAAAACACGACTCTCCACATGGATGCTGACTTGGAGAGAATCGGTGGTCAGGTGATTCCAGAAATCATGCTGACATCTCGCTACGAAATGTCACATCGTCTCGATGCTATGCACGCGATGTTGCTAGACCGTGAGGGTGCGACTCGCTCAGAAGTTTTGGTCACTGACATACCGAGTGAAATCGATTTGAACGCCGCGCTCGGAGAACGGGTTCACCTCTCAATGAGTACACCCGACAACGAACAGGTGCACGGTAGAAGTGTCAAATCTCTAATGATGCAACAGCAAGTTTTCGATGCGGGGAAATGGTGGCCACTAACGGTTTTCATTCGAGATGTGCCGGGTACGATGACGCTTGATGTTGAGCCGTCGACCGATTTCGATATCACTTCGCCGACAGGCTTCCAGGGGATGCCGACCCTCGATTACTCCTCTTCCCAAGATGGGATGGACCTCTTCATCTCCGCTTCAGGCCGGGCTATCAACTCAAAATCCGATGTGCTTCTCCTCGCTGAAGATATGACTACTCACGCCTCTATTGTCACAACCGATACGATGGGAATCTCCGTCTCATCATCAGGTGACGGTTTGGGCCGACTCTATTTGCGTCAAACCGACATGCCGGCTATGCCGGGTATTTGGATTCGTCAAATGGAAGCGATTGGTGAGAATTTGAAGAGTGCGACGATTGAGTCGCACTACATTGCGGGAACCTATCCGATTGTCGCAGTCTCCGATGTGCGGGGCGGCAAGATAGCGGCCACGGCGAGAGTCCAAGTTGATGTAGGCGGTTTCTCGCTCGATGCGCGAGCGGTATTCATCGACGCGCAGACAACGAGTTTCATTCCCTCCGCATCGACGCTTGGCGTCAACGGATTAGCCAGCGACCTTTCGCTGCTCAACGCAGTGCCCGGCTTTGATTCTTCATCGACCCACTATCTCTTCGCAGAACCACTTTCGACAATTGTTCTGACATTGATTGCAACCGCTATCTAAGGAGATGATGAGTAATGACGAAAATCCCAAATTCAATTTCGCCCACTAGGAGGTTCTCGCATGAGTGATGATGACGACGAAGGCGCATTCAATCTCGTCGGCACCGCCGACGACCCCCAACTAGAGCCCGCCGAACTAGAGGGCGACAAGGTGGAAGTTGAGGAGGAAGAGGAGGAGTTCGTCGATGTCGGAGGCAGGGAGTTCGCCAAGGATGAGGTCGAACTAGCGCACGAGGCACTTGAGAAAGTAAGGGAGGTGAGCGAGCGGGTTCGCAAGGTGGTCAATCCTCTCAATGTGGTCGTCGCTTCAATCATCATGGCGTTCTTGATTTTCAGCGCTTTTGCAATCGTTTTCTGGGCAGTTCCACGCGATGCTGTTGACCTCGATGTAGTCTACATGCAGTCCGGGCCGGGTCATGTCGTTCTAGTCGAATTACACAATTATGGGACCAAACCTATTGCAGAGGTAACAGTAGTAATCACCTTCACCGATTTGGACGGTGAAGTGCTGAATTCCACTCGCTTTTATCGGGATTTAATTCCAGCCCACACCTCGATTGCAGGTGATGATTTGGAGTTAATAATCAGTGGTGTGACGGTGTGGGCCGAATACGATATCACTATCGAACTCGAATACTCATATTACGACGGTTCAGACTTGACTGAAGAGTGGAATCATCGCGTTGGGGATTGGACTAGTGAGATGTTCACCGACAAGGCTGACCGCCACTGGTTATGACGAAAAAATCGAGTCCTAGTCTACTAATTTGCAGGAACTCTACGAGTTCCTCAAGGTCCACCGCACCCGAACTTAGATAGCGGCCCGTAGGGCCGACACTGGTAGGGAAAACCATGCGAAACGCCTACTGCGCACTAATTCTCCTTCTCATGCTCTCAGCGCCGTGGTCAAGTTTTGAAACCGCCGAAGATGCCGCTGAACCGGCTTTGGACGAAGATTTTCCTCAAATTGAATTCGTTAGAATAGAGCCCGACCCGAACAGTGTGCGAGGTCTCAGCACCCCGGAATTGTCAGAGGGCGAGGAGATAGTGCGCCAGAGTGTGGCAGAGACGAGAATCGGCGTATTCGATTTGGATGGTTTGAACCTCGACCGTGAGATTCCGACTGAACTTTCACAGCCTCGCTATGATATTGTCATGGTCATCGTCGATGGGGAGATGGGACTTTGGGATTCCCAAGTGCTAATTTCAGATTTGCCCGGAGTCACCATCCGAGCACATATCCCTCCATCTGGATTCCTCGTTCAAGGTGAACCGCTTTCACTCTCACGGCTTCCGTTTGTGGAAGGAGTTGCAGCAGTCCATTTCGTTCCCGCAGCGCTATTCGTCGCTGATGAATTACTGGATATCCCTCGTTCCGAAGATGTTCTCGTTCGAGTTCAAGGGTGGAGAGATGTAACCAGCGGAATGCCCGTTGATTCAATTCAACTCGGGCCAATGGAACACAATTCAAGCAAATTGTCGATGGCGGTTCTCGATGAGGAAGAGCGCATCGGCTCAGGCCGTTATGAGGGATGGCTTTCGATGGTCGACCTATCCTCATTGGCTCTTGAGCCCGGAGTATCTTGGATTCGGCTGCCACCTAATTTTGGGTTGCACAACAACAACGCCCGAACTCACATGGCTATCGCGACCGCGGCAACAGCCTTCGGGACTACTCTCAATGGCAGTGGTGAGATTGTGGCAGTAGCCGATACCGGCCTCGACCAAGACCATGGTGACATGAACAATCGAATCAACGCAGTCGTCTCAGTTGTGAGTGGTGATTCATCCACAGAAGATGTTCACAGCGGTCACGGAACACATGTATCCTGCACAGTTCTTGGTGATGGTAGCCGGGGTGGCTACGCTGGAGTAGCACCCGAAGCGGAGTTGTATTTCCAAGCGATGCAGCGCGACAGTGATGGAGCATTTTACTCTCCAAGCATGAATTATCTTCTGAACGCCGCCTACAACAATGGTGCGAGAACCCACACCAATTCATGGGGATCACAACAAAATTACGGTGAATATACGACAGACTCCGAAGATGTTGACGATCGCACCAACACCTACGACCAATACTGGTCTTACGAGGGGCTGACAGTTCTCTTTTCAGCGGGAAATGATGGAAGTGGAGTCGGTACTGTAACGCCTCCAGCCACCGCAAAGAATCAGATTGCAATCGGCAATCATCACAACCGAGGCGCCTCGGCACCCGACGCCTTGGCTGACAGCAGCAGCCGCGGACCGACAGATGATGGGCGCATCAAACCCGATGTTTCAGCACCGGGCACTTGGGTTCGTTCTTGCCGTTCGCAGGATGCGGCTCAAACATCAGGCGCTTCATGGACCAGCCAGTGGTACCTCCAATACTCCGGCACCTCCATGGCTTCACCAAATGCTGCTGGCGCTTCGGCATTGATTCGTGAATACCTCACCGAAGTAGCCCTACGGCCAGAACCTCAGGGTGCGCTTGTCAAGTCGTTGCTTATCCTCGGTGCCGAAGATATGGGTACTCGAGATATTCCCAACAACAACGAGGGGTGGGGACGAGTGAATCTCGCTCGCTCACTCACCGTAATTGGTGACACTGGTGTCTGGGTTGACGACAGAAATTTCCTTCGCTCAGGGAATTCAAGAGATTACTCATTCAATCTTTCACACGGTTGGCAGCAGTTCAAAGTCGTTCTCAGTTGGTCAGACTATCGTGGTAACAGTTGGGCCTCAACCCAGCTCCAAAACAACCTCGACTTGGAGGTCACTTCACCGAGTGGTACCACCTATCTTGGCAATGTGTTCAACAGCGGCCGCTCCGCGACCGGTGGTTCTGCAGACGATGTGAATAATGTCGAAGTGGTTCTTCTCGACCAGGCGGAGAAGGGTGTTTGGAATGTGCGAGTCTCGGATGTGGCGCACGGAGGCCAGAGGTCAGAGCAACCGTATGCGCTCGCTATTCGAGGGGCTGGCGTCGATGACTTGTCACCCGACGCGGCCTTTGTCCCGGGCTCTTTCTCACTCTCAGAACCCATCCCTCAAGTTGGAGAAGAGGTCACTTTCAATGTCCAAGTCACGAACATGGGTAGCCGAACAATGGATGATTTGGCTGTGCGCGCCACCTCGGAAGGCAATGTGCTCGGTACCCAAACTATCACCCTTGGGCCCGGCGAAGTGCGCGGCCTTAACTGGCAATGGACTCCAGCGAGTAATGGCGACAACGATGTTGTGATTCGACTCGACCCAACAGACGCCATCGATGAGTTGGATGAAGCCAATAACATCTGGACCGAGACTATTGGAGTGACAGAGCCGGGAGTCCGAATCTTGACCAATTCAGTCGTCAAGTTTGTCTCTGCAGTCGATGATAGTACAGCGCAATGGAATTTGACACTTCAAAACACAGCCCTCTTGCCAACTAATGCTACTATTGCAGCAACAAAGCCGATTCGTCTCAACGATGGAGTGCAGTTCAACAGTTGGTTCCAATCATTCTCCCAAACGACCTTCGAATTGAACGGTTCAGAATCGAAGGCAGTCGGCTTGACTCTAGTTCATCCGTCTCCTCCAGAGCCGGGCGTCTACCGCTTCACAGTGACTGCAACAGATGTTGACAATGGGCTGGAATATCCCATCACGCTGACTCTTTCAGTTCCGGTTTTGCCCGGTATGCGATTCACGAAAACATTCACCGAACTCTCGGTTTCTCCCTTGGAGGAAACTTCCTTCGATGTGACTCTTTGGAATGAAGGGAATGGCCCTCAAGGTTGGGACCTCACACTCGATGCTCCATCGGGCTGGCATGTTGGCTTCGACTCTCTTGGCTCGACCCCGGGTAGCCCCTCCGCCTCTTCTGGGTATCTTCCCACCTCGGCTTCACGCGTGGTAGCGATTTCAATCAGCCCTCCTCCGAATTCAACGGTTGCTGCTGGTACTTCGCTGGTCGGCAACTTGCGCGCAGTATCACAGTTGGATGCTAATTTAGAATGGAATATACCGTTACAGTTCGTAGTTGCTAATCATCGGGCAGGAGCGATAGAAATTGAATCGACTTTCGGCGAATTGAGGCCGGACAGCCTGCTGAATCTTCGCTACACCATTCGCAATGACGGCAACTCCCCGATGTCGCTGACCGCCGCGGTTGAATTGCCCGGTGGTTGGAGTGTGACCAATCAGTTGCCCACGGTGCCACTCGCTCCAAGCGAGTCGAAGAGTCTCGTTATCGGATTGCAGGGCAACGGCTTGGCAGCGAGTGGTCCAATCACTTTGAGTATGGTTGAGACCGATGGTTTCAGGCTTGAGTGGCAGGGTTACCTGCAAGTTACGACCTCGGCACAACCCCGCATCGCTTTCTCTCAAGTTGTACTGCCCGACGGTACTTCTGCAACGACTCCACTCGGTGCGGGAGCGCATCCCGTCGGATTGCCTGGAGTACACCTCATTTGGTACATCTCAAACGAAGGTTCACTCGCCTTCACCCCTTCGACATCACTGCAGTTGCCCGGCGGCGATTGGATGGGAATCTGTGAACCAATAGGGGATATTGGGCCTGGTACTGGAACAGAAATCGATTGTCTCGTTGTACTCCCATCCTCCTATAGCGCGGGCGACCAACCACAGGTAACCATGCAGGTGACTGTTGAAGATTTGATAATCTCAAACACAGTCAGTCTTCAGGTCGCGACCACAAAACAAGTTTCTTGGAATGAGGCAAAAATTCCCGAGACGATTGTGGAGGGAGAAAAAGTGACGATTTCAATCGATTTGGAGAACAGTGGAAACACCCCTCTCTCTCATCGGTTTGAAGTAGATGCTCCGGAAGGCTGGGTTGTTACTGGCAAGAACCTCCAGATGGTTGAATTACAACCGGGAGAAGAGCGCACATTGACCTTCGATGTTTTGGCAGATTCATCTGGTAACGGCACACTCATCCTCAGTTTGGGGGGAGCAGATGAAGTCACAGGTTCCAGCCATGAACTAGTTTTGAATATCGCAAACGACCCGAGTCGGGAGGTATCTTCGGGTGGAAATGGGCTTATTTGGGGCGGTGCAATCATACTCTTGCTCGCCTTGATTGGTGGAATCGGTTTCGCCATCATTTCGACGAAAAAAGAATCTTCACCGTTTGACCATTCTCCGCCGGCGCCCGCTTTGGTTGAGGCTCCTACCGCGTTCGCAGTGGCACCACCTCCAATTTCACAGGACCTCCCGCCACCACCCTCACTGAGGCCATTGGAACAGACTCTACCTCCAGCGCCACTTGAAGGACAAGAATCGCTTCCTCCGGCGCCAGCGAATGAAGTCGAATCAGCGGTTGTAGCCGAACAGGTTTCGGTTGCAGGAATCGGCGACGGTTTTGGCCAATATCCAGTACCTCCGCCACCAACCGTTCAGGCGGCGCAGAATAAGCCAACTCAAGCTCCGCCCGCAGACGCCTTCACAGAGGCTTCCGAAGAGGATTCTGAAGAGGCGGCCGGCGAGGAATCAGAAGTGATTTCCGAGGCGGCTTCGGTAGAGGTTTCCGAGGCGATTGTGGAAGAGGTTTCCGAGGAGCCAACTGGCGAAGTTTCCGAGGCGCCAACTGGCGAAATTTCCGAGCAGGAAGTTGAGGAGGAGGAGGCCGAGGAAGACCAGTCACGACACAAGTGCTGGGTCTGTCTTGTAGGGCTACCCGAGGTAGGTTGGCAAGCGTGTCCAAGTTGTGGCGCGCGCTACCATTTGAACGGTTTCGGATGTGCCATCGATTCTCTGAAAGGGTGCCGCAATTGCGAATCTGAAATCGGCAATTTCGTCAAGGTTGAGTGATGTCATGAACAGGGCAACATCAGACAATCCCAATGTCCGTATGTTCTTCAAGGGGGCCGGGGCTCCGTCAATCATGCGTAGGAATCCGCGCGGCGCGCGCACGGGAGTGCTATTTTTGGCGACTCTCCTACTTTTGACCACTCTTCCGGTTGTCCAAGCGGGCTACGAAATCTCAATTTCTGCCACTCCGATGGCTATGGAAGTCAACCCTGGCGAGAATGGTACCTACCAAATTACGGTACACAATACCGGTGACGAGGATATGGTCGTCCAACTCAGCACAACCGAAGACCAGTCGGATTGCCAAGGATTCTCGAGTACAATTCAACAGATTACGGCGCCAATCGTAGCGGGGACAAGCGAAGTTACCGATATGTCGGTGACATTGGCGAGTAATGCCGAAGACAGTTGTGAAACCACTGTATCTGGCACTGCAACCGCTGCACCGGGAGGTACTCCAGCGAGTCCTGAACAGGCCGATGTGATTGTGACAACAACTGCCGGTAGCGGTTCGGGAGGTACTGTGACAGGTGTTGACCTCTCCGCCTCAGTAACCGACAAACAGTATGATGGCACTACCAGCAATATCTCGTGGGCAGTAACTGTCGAGAATACCGGTCAAGCGACCGAAACCATTCAACTCTCATTTGAAGACAATGCGAGTTGCCAATCTACACTCAACCCAGAGGTGAGCCCGGACAATATCCAACTTGGGGCGGGGGACACCGAGGTTGTCGATGTCTATGTCGATGTTCCCGACGGCACTCAAGCAGGCGACCATTGTTTCGGATTGAAGGCGGATGTCACCGCTCCACAGACGCCCGAACAAGCATCTGATATTCTTCGACTCAATCTTGAAGTTCCTGAACTGAAGGAATGTACGGCCGTAGTTTCACCAACCTCAATTGCTGTGAACCCAGAGCAAACCAAGACCGCTTCCGTGACCTACTACAATGACGGAAATGCTGACTGGACGGTTGGGTTTTCAGTTAGTGGCTCCAAAAATTGGATTGCACCTAATGGCGGCTCCACCCGTTTGCTGCTCTATGACAATGGCAACGGTCAAACAACGATTACCTTCGACATAACTCCTGATGACAGTATGCCAGCAGGTGAAATCGTTACTTTCGCAATCGATGGATTAGACGGTTCAAGCATAAAGTGCACCTCCTACATCTCGGTCCAACTCGGACAATCTCATGACGGTAGTGTGACTCTTCAATCGAGTCGTATAGACAATATAGATCCGGGCTCAACCCGCTCAGCAATACTCACTGTGAACAATTTGGGGAACGGTGGTGAAACCTTCTCCCTCTCCGCTTCGGGTGCAGAGGGGTGGGCAATCGCCCTCTCTGCGGGGCAAATCACTCTCGAAGGTCGGCATGACGCCGCAGGCAGTAGCGCCGATTTGCAGATTGACATCACAGCGCCTAGCGACGCTCTCGCAACTGATGAACTAACATTCGGCGTCGAACTGTTTTCAACTGGCGGCGACTTATTCGATAGCGACACCCTCACGGTCACCGTCGCCGCCTCTCGCTCGATGAGTGCGAATATGCCAGCATTGGAACAGTGGGGTAAAACCGATGATATCGCGAAGTTCCCCATCACTTTCACCAATACTGGAAATGTCCAAGATTCCTTCCGCCTCACTGCCTGTGATGAGCCACCTACATCCAATCCAAGCGTCTGCGATGCTCCGGCATGGCCAGCCCGCTTCAGCGATGAGGCTGGCTCCGAGGTGACTACTGTCTCATTGGCTCCAGGTCAAACGGTTACCGTCACAATGGATGTAACGGTTCAAGGCGAGGATGAGTTTGAGGCGGAGAAGTTCCAAGCTAGAATTCGTAACTTGAACGACGGCTCGGTCGAGGAGCGATTTGACCTGACAGTAATCGTCTCCAATCATATCTACAAGATGGCGATGGCACATACTGAACCCGGAGAATTTCCCGACTTGATGGAAGTCGAATTACCTCCTGATGGTGAGTTCGAAACTTGGGTGATTATCACAAATGTTGGTACTTCGAGTTTCCCCGAGAGCGCAATCATTGAGGCGAGTGGAATCGAGGGTGTTGTCAATGTTGTCTTTTTCTTCGAGAACGGCACTGAAGTCAACGGAGAAATCCCAGTTGTGGCGGGCGGCTCCGTCACAATCCGAGTGGCGGCTGTCATCAAGGATGGCGCCGAAAATGGAGCGGGCGGGATTTTGACTATCTCGACATCATCGACTCGCAACGCAGCAGAACTTTCCAGCGTCCGAATTTCCGTCGATGTCCGAACCATCAACAAGGTCGGTTTTGAAGTCGATGGCGAAGTTGAACGCACCATTGAATATGGTGAAATTGCCCGTATCTTGGTCAATGTGACAAACGAAGGAAATGTCGAGGAAACCGTTAGATTGCTTAGCAGTAATCCGATGCGCGGATGGTCGATTGAGTTGACTGATGAAGAGGTGACTTTGTTACCGGGCGAAACCCGTCAAGTGGAGGTCATCATCAAGCCGCCAACCAACCTAGAACAGCCAGACACTTTCGAGTTCACAATCACTGCCGAGCCAGCCTCTGCACCGGTTGCTTCCCAGCCGATTGACCTCTCGGTATCCGCGAGCCCATCGGCTGGTTTATTCGGGGCTGGAAGCAATCTCCAAACTATCGGTTTGGTGGTACTCGCTACACTGATTATCGGAGCGATGGTATCTGCGATTCGCTCCCGCCGTAATCTGGATTAGATGCTAGTATCCGGCGGAAAATATCGTCGTTTTTATTCATCAATTCAAGATGCCCCTTAGAGCCCCTACGGGGCTCAAGGGGTGTTGGTTAGTCTTATGGAGTCTATGCAAGTCGAACGGCTCAACGAACCTTTGGTTTGAGGCTGGGTGTTACGGTTGGCAGTTGAGAACGTACCGAGTGCATACCTCGCTGTTGCCATCATGACATTGGTTGGAATCGGCTTCCCGTTGGGGGGATTCATCATGTCTCGATTCCTTAGACCGACGGTCGACCCGAACAACCCGAAGCGGCTCCGTTCAATCCTTCTACCCGGCTACGAATCGGACCTAACTCTCTACAGTCGAGGCGATTCAACCTACGAGTGTGGCTCCGACCCAATCGGCGATGCGATGATTGATTTTCACTTCCAATACTACTGGTATGCAATCATCTTCCTCGTCTTTGACATCGCTTTCATGTTCTTGGCAGTCGGCGGCATTCTAGCAGTCGAGGCTGAGCCCGCCGACCCAGAGTCAATCGAGTTGGCATTAGCCGGCATTGTCACAGTAGGAACTTTCCTCGGTTTGATGATATTAGGCGTTTGGTACGCCTTCCGCAAGCGAGGCAGAATCTACATCTGAGGTGAAAAAAATGTCAGACCCAAGCCAGAACTATTCAGTATTCAACAGCCAAGGGCTAATCGACGCTATCGGTGACACTGCGGACGCCGGTTTGAAAGCGAGCCGGATGAAGGATTTCATCGGCGCGCTTGGAGGCAGAGTCTTCAGTTGGGCTCAGCGAAAGTCACTCTTCCCGCTGCATCTTGGAATCAAATGCTGCGCCCTTGAGATGGCCGCTGCTGGCGCTTCCCGCTTCGATGCAGAACGCTTTGGCGTCTTCTTCCGCTCATCTCCACGCCAATGCGATGTTCTGTTGGTCAATGGACCGATCAGCAAGAAGTTCGCCGACCCGATAGTGAGGCTTTGGGAGCAGATGCCCGAGCCGAAGTGGTGCATAGCCATGGGTGAGTGCGCAATCTCAGGAGGCCCGTATTACCAGTCCTACAACATCCTTGAGGGGGTCGACACCGTGATTCCTGTGGACATCTACATTCCTGGCTGCCCGCCACGCCCCGAGGCACTAATTGACGGATTCAGCAAGCTGCGTCAGAAGATTATGCGAATCGGCACGACACCGAGCACCGATAGAGAAGACGACGCGCCTATCATCGTGGGTGATGATTGAGAACTGAGGTGAGAATATGGCTATGAAGACGAGAGCAGATTATGCCGAAGATTCGGCTAAGCAGGCCGTCGAGGCAACTTTGACCCGTTGGGAAGGCACCGGTCTTTCAGCCGAGGTCTGCAACCATTCATCTGGGTTCAAGCGACCATTCGTTCGTATTGAATGTCCCAGAAACCATTGGCGCGCTGTTGCAAAGTGGCTGCGCTTTGAGTTGGGCGTTGACCACTGTTCAATGATTACCGGTATTCACTGGCCCGAAGGCGCTGATGACCGCAAGTGGGAGATTATCGCTCACCTGATGCGGATGAATGTCACCAACCCGCCAGAGCGAGGTGGCTGGACTGAACAGGTCATCCACGATGCGAACATTCTGCAAGACGATGATGTCCCGATGGAGTTTGAAGTTAAAATTGGAATACCAGACACAACGCGCCCAACCGTGCAATCGGTGCAAGAGGTATGGGTTGGCGCCGACTGGAACGAGAAGGAGACTTGGGACCTAGTTGGCATCGATTTCGAAGGCCATGAAAACATGCGCCGAGTCTTACAGCCTCACGACACGCCTCCGGGCTACCACCCGCTGCAGAAGCAGCACAAGATTCGCTATCACGACTTTGAGGAGATGTACGACGACGCTCAGGGCTTTGGTCGTAAACCGGTTGATAGCGGGAAAATCAAGTGAGGAGGTGAAAAGATGGCAGAGATGTGGATTTCGATGGGGCCTCAGCACCCCATGACTCACGGCCTTTGGACCCTCAAGGTGAAGGTGGACGGCGAGACGGTCGTTGACACTGAGCCCGACCTAGGATACATCCATCGCGGTGTTGAGAAAATTTGTGAAGCGAGAGACTTCACGAAGATTACCACCTACTGCGACCGCCTCTGCTACGCTAGCGCAAACACCTGGTCCCACTCCTACATCTACGCTGCCGAAGACCTCCTAGAGGTGGAAGTTCCCGAGCGAGCAGAATTCATCCGAGTTGTAGCCGTTGAGTTGCAGCGAATCGCTTCCCACTTGATGTGGCTTGGAGCATACTGTCCTGATGTCGGAAATCTAACCGGCATGGTTTGGTGTCTGCGTGAGCGAGAGATGATGATGGATTTGCTACAGGAACTCGGTGGTTCTCGTATGCACTACAACTTCCCGCGCGTGGGTGGAGTCAAACGGGATTTGCCAGTCGGATTCGCGATGCGCGCCCGAGCCAAACTCGCCCTTTTCCTCGACCGAATTCAGGAATACGAGGCACTTCTCGACGAGAGCACGATTTTCCTAGTCCGCACCCAAGGTGTCGGCTACGCAAAACCCGAGGAGATGGTCAACCACGGAGTGACAGGACCCAATGTTCGAGCGGGCGGAGTGAACTACGATGTTCGCTGGGCACACCCATATTCAGTCTATGACCAACTCGACTGGGAGGTTGCAGTAGAGCGACCTTCAATCAAGGGCGCTGACAACTATGACCGCTACCGAGTCCGCGTCGAAGAGATGCGCCAAAGCGCACTGATGACTCTCGACGCCCTAGACAAGATGCCGGGCGGCGCCGAGACCCATTTCACAGAAGGCGATGAGATGATTATCTCAAAGGCTCCAGTCCGCGCACCAGAAGGAGCGACAGGCTTCCATCACTTTGAGGACAGCAGGGGCGAATCGATGTTCTACCTCGTAGGAGGGGGCGACGGGCGCGGGAAGAACCCGTACCGGTGTTCGATTAGGTCGCCGATGTTCATCACATTACCATATGCCAGCAAGTGCATGATTGGCTACAAGGTGGCCGATATTCCGTCTATCATGGGCTCGTTTGACCCTTGTATCGGAGAGACGGACAGGTGAGGTGAGAAGATGGGCGATTGGTTGAATGTACGCGGCTGGGTCGGCGACATCTCGTTTTTCGTTTCTGACAATACTGTCGGCATGAGTCGTTTTTGGGAGTACAAGTATGCCGTTGCTGGGCTGATGACTGAAGTCCTCATGGCTACAATCGTGTTTGCAACAATGATGCTCACAATGTTGGCGATTCCGTGGATTGAGCGCAAATTCATCGCTCGACTGATGGATAGGCGAGGCGCTACAACTTCACTTCGCTCTCTTTGGGTTGGAGAGGGTGGCCACCATGCTGACTGGTACGACAATGTGCCGTTCGGTCTTGGAAAACCAATTCGCTGGCTCAATAAATTCCTCAATGAGAAAGTGGGGAATGCCTCCGACATTCACAGCGTAAACCGAGTGAAAGACCGCGGTTATCACGGAATTTGGTTCCTCATTCCGGGACTGTTCCAAGCGTTTGCTGACTTCACAAAATTCGCTAGCAAAGAGTGGATAGTGCCCGCCAAGGCAGACCGCTTCATGTTCGAGGTTGCACCTTTCATCATCATCGCCTCGACTGTTATGATTTTCGCTTTCATTCCGTTCGGCCCACATATCTGGGCTGCAAACAGCGACATGTCCCTACTGTTCATGATGGCAATCTTTGGGATTGCACCGCTTGGAGTCTTTTTCGCTGGTTGGGCTTCAAACAACAAGTACACACTTTTGGGGGGCATTCGCTCTGTGGCTCAACTGACCGCTTACGAGATTCCACTGCTCATTACCGTGCTCTCTGTGGCAATTCTTTCTGGTTCTCTCAACATCCTCGAGATTGTTGACTTCCAACTCACATCGGGAACTTGGAACATCTTCCTGTTGCCACTCGGCGGGGCTCTCTTCCTCATCACGATGATTGCAGAAGTTGAGCGAATCCCATTCGACATGCCTGAGGCTGAGGCAGAACTCGTCGAAGGGTGGTGGACTGAATACGGCGGAATGCGTTGGGGACTTCTGTTCGCGGCGGAATACATGCGCTCGTATGCAGCCTGTCTGCTCTTTGCAATCTTCTTCCTCGGTGGTTGGGAGACTCCGTTTGCAGATATTTTCGGTCTGTTGGGCTCCAATCAAGACCTCATCCTTGGCGGCATCGCAATCGGGCTAATCGGATTGGCGTTCATTTTGCGAAATGTGCTGCCTGCGCTTGCGGCACCCCTCCCGATTCTCTTCCTGACAATTCTCCCCGGTCTTGTCTGGATGTTGCTCAAGGCGTGGCTTCTGTTCACGGTCTTTGTCTGGATACGGGCTTCCCTCCACCGCATCCGCACCGACCAAATCCTCGAATTCGGCTGGCGATGGCTGCTCCCACTATCGATTGTAAATCTCGCCATCGCCACCTGGCTGCGCTTGTTCGTTTGGAATGGCAGCGAATGGCCGCTGGCTATTCCAGCGCTCATCACTGCGATTACCTTGGTGCTGTTCATCATTCTTGGAATTGACGAAGACAAATCACAAATTCAAGGGAGAGAGCGACCCTATTCGATTCAATCTGATTCACCAGCATCAACACGGACAGACAGGTAATGAAAGGAGAAAAAGAAAATGCCATTTCACCCACATGCACAACCGAATTTCCGCAATTTGGTCATCCACCCAATGTGGATGACCCTGAAGGCGGCGCTCAGAACGATCCCATACATCGGCTCTCACAAATGGCTCGCTGGCCACCGTGATAGCCCATCGTATCACGCTCAAGAAGCGGTGATGATTGACGAAACCACCGCCAAGAGGGTTGGTGCTGACCATCACAGCGTCGGTCAAATCTACGCCGCTGACAGAGAGACCAGTTCCGTCGTCCCTTACCTTGAGAGGCCGGTGACGGTGATGTATCCGTACGAGCGGTTGGAGGACCTTGAGCCCTGGCTTTTCGTACCGGGCAACTACAACGGCCGAATCGGCGTCATCTGGGAAACCTGCACCGCCTGCAAGGCTTGCGTCCGCGCCTGTCCAAACGGCTGCCTTCACATGACCTCCGAGAAGCGGGTGAATGTGTTGGAACTCGCTGAAGATGATGATGAGTGGCACGGTTATGGCGAAGAGTTGGAAGTCGGAGGACTCGCTGCACGGCGCAACGAAGTTGACAACTCCGAGCATGACATTTTCAACGCCCACGACGCGGTTGCACAAGAGTACGACTTTGGTTCTATTATCGACATCAGCGGAGATATGGCCACCGTTCGCTGGGATGGCGGCGAGATGGAGGAGGTTGCCTCAAGCGACCTCATCCCGGCCGAGGAGGATATCGTCTCTGGACGCATTGACATCGGTCGCTGTATGTTCTGCGGCCTTTGCATGGAAGCGTGTCCTTTCGAGTCGTTCTTCATGACCAACGAGTATGACGGTATGACCGGATATGACCGGTCGGAACTTTGGTTCGATGCAGACAGGACTCGAGTTTTGCCGGCCCTCCACCAAGAGAGGGTCGATGGTGAGTTGGCCAAGCGGGCTGAGAAGGAACAGCGCAAGCGTGCAAAAAAGGCTGAGAGGGCTGAGAAGGCAGCTAAGGCGGAGGCTTGAGAAAATGATGATTGATTTGCTAGAACATGCGGCTTTTGCTGTGTTCGCACTGTTGGCGATAGGAGGTGCTCTGGGCACTATCTATTGCAAGCGAATCGCTCACTCGATGTTCTCCCTCATCATCTGCTTCCTCGCCATTGCCGGGGTATTCCTACTGGCGGGCGCAGAATTGCTTGCAGCGATTCAGATTCTAGTCTATCTTGGCAGCGTCATGCTGGTTTACGCCTTTGGCGTAATGTTGGCCCGTCGCCAAATTCAGGAGAGTGACGCCTGATGCGTCTGCTCGCTCATATCGGTCGCGTTATGGTCGCAGGACTCCTCGTCCTGCTTCTGCCGATGATAGCCCTTCATCCGATGTGGGCTGAGAGTGGCGATACAGCCGGCTTGAACAATTTTGAGTTCGCTCGTTCACTGCTGACCGATTGGGCACTACCGGTAGTAATTCTTGGTGTTCTTCTTTCTATGGCGATGATTGGTGCATCCTATCTAATTCGTGATGAGCGAATCGAAAACCTACTTTGGGAACAGGAGGGTGAATCATGATTCCTGCAATGTATCTAGTTGGGCTTGGAGCCATTCTCTTCTGTTTGGGTCTGGTTGGAGTCTTCACCAACAAGAACGGCATCATCGTTTTGATGTGTGTTGAAATCATGTTGAACGCAGTCAATCTCAACTTTGTGGCCGGTGCGCTGCACTATGGTGATGTCACCGGCTGGGTATTTGCGGTAATCGCAATCGCAATCGCTGCGGCCGAAGTCGCAGTCGGCCTTGCAATCTTCCTCGCACTCTTCGGAGATAGGAAGACAATCGTGCTCGACGAAATCACGACGCTGAAACATTGAGGGGGAATTTTTCATGGCACTCGACAAACTACAGGAGAGGAAATTCCTCTTTCCGATTCTCGCCCTTCTAGTCGGGTTTCCTATTCTTCGCCACTACGGTGGAATCATGATGACTGGTGCGCCGTATACGGCGATTGATTCCGCCTTCCTCATCTTGCTAATCCCGCTTCTCAGCTTTCCGGTAATCGCTATCCTCGGCCAGTGGTATGTCGGCGAGGATTTCTGGCGAGAGCGCTTCAAGGAGGGCGGAATGATTGCGCTTGGCGCGATGGCAATCACCCTCTCGCTGACAGTTTGGCTGGCGATTCAGTTCTTCACTAAAGGTGGAACCTGCTCGGATGGTCTCACCCTTGCGAAGGATGCTTGTGAAGCAGGAGGAGCGGAGTGGATTCCCGCACTCTTTGCCGGCTTTGGGAACTGGTTTTCGTTCGATGTCATTCGAATGCAGGATGGCGGAAGTTGGGCGCTGGAAAGCGACGCCTTCGGAATCGGCATGTGGATTGACAATGTCTCGCTGACACTGCTTTTCGTCGCAGCATTCCTCTGCTTCCTCATCTGCTGGTTCAGTCTTGGCTACATGAACACAGACCCGATTAACAAAGACAGAAATCATCGCTTCTACGGAGAATTCGTTCTGTTCAGTGCGGGGATGCTCGGGATGGTTCTTGCCGACTCGTTCCTTTGGCTGTTCATCTTCTGGGAGATAATGGGGCTCTGCTCATATCTGTTAATCGGCTTCTACTACGAGAGGCCGAGCGCCTCCTACGCGGCCAAGAAAGCGTTTCTCACAACTCGCGTTGGAGATGTATTCCTGCTCATTGGATTGCTGATGTTGTACGACATTTATGGCTCACTCGACTTTGCAGTCGTCTTCGATGACCCATCGACCGGAGTCGGTGGTGCACTCGTCAGTGCAGGAGCGATGAAGAGTGCTATGCTCATGCTGTTCATCGGTGCGGTCGGTAAGAGCGCACAGTTCCCACTCCATGTTTGGCTTCCTGATGCGATGGAAGGCCCAACTCCAGTCTCCGCTCTAATTCACGCAGCGACGATGGTGAATGCTGGGCTCTACCTTGTAGCGAGGATGGTGCCCTTCTTCGATGTCGGACATGGTGGTGTTGAGGGTATAGGTGATATCGGGATTCTCATCGCTTGGATAGGTGGAATCACAGCCTTCATGGCGGCACTCATCGCCTTTGTCCAAAATGACATCAAGAAGGTCCTGGCCTATTCAACAATGAGCCAACTCGCATACATTTTCACCGGTCTTGGAGTCTCTTTGTGGCTCTTCAACGCGGGTCACCACCACGCCGCAGCGATCGCATTTGGCGCTTCGATGTTCCATCTATTCAACCACGCGATGGCGAAGGGGATGCTGTTCATGGCTTCGGGCTCGGTAATTCACGAGATGCACCACGCTCACCACGAGGCTCACCATGCGGATGGGGGAGATGGAGATGACGAAACCGGCCACTCTGACGAGGCGGGTGACCACGATGACTTCGACGCTCAAGATATGCGAAACATGGGTGGTTTGGCCTCCAGACTGCCGATTACCTCGACTGCGATGGCAATCGGTTCCGCCTCAATAATCGGGCTACCACTCATCGGCGGATTCTGGTCGAAGGAGGGAATCGTCGCCGAGACTTGGGCAGCGACGGCAATCTATCAGGAGACCTGGCTGCTTGTGCCAGCGTTCCTCATCCTACTGACCGCTGGCATGACCGGGTTCTACATGACCCGAATGTGGATGATGACATTCGCTGGTAAACCAAAAACAGAGTATGCTGCCAACGCTCACGAACAGACTCCATGGATTCCAACTCCACTCGTCACCTTGAGCATCATCTCACTGTTTGGTGGAATCACCCTTGCAGTACTCGGCGCAACCGAATGGCTCGGAGATGGAGTGGAACTTGGACATGAAATTCATGCAGAAGGATATGTTGGAGCACTTCTCGGCACCATCTCACACGCCTTCCTGCCTGATGATTTCTTCATCTTCATAGTGACTTGGACCGCCATCGCCATTTCGCTGGTTGTCGGCCCGGCGATGGCGATGAAAATTCACGGTGGGCGCCTCGCAAAGGGTGAGACAGCGCCCAAAACCATCGCTTGGATTCTGCCGCTCTCAACTAAGTTTGGAAAGGCAGATGTCACCGAATTGGCAGAATCCGGATTGGCGGATGCGCTCCACCGTCGCCTCTTCTTTGACGAGTTTTACGACGCCTTGATTGCCAAGACGGTAATACCACTCGCAGCAGCACTCGCTTGGTTTGACAAGCGAGTAATCGACGGAGCAATCAAAGGAATCGAATGGGGAAGCATCCGTCTCAGCAAGGACCTCCGCAAGCTAACCACAGGTTCCGCCTCCGATTACATCCTCTTCGCAGTAGTCGGAGGAATCAGCGTTCTGATTCTGTTGTGGGGGGTGATTTGAGTGGACCTTACCATACTCGGCAACCCACTGACTCTACTCGCCCTCTCCCCATTCGTGGCTGGAGGAGCCCTAATGCTGGTGGCGTGGGCCACCCCACCTTCGCAGCGAAAAGAAGTTCACAAGTTCATTCGACTGCTCACTTTCGGATTCTCACTGCTGCTACTCGCTTTCACCACGCTGATGTTCCTCGAATCCTACAGTGGTATTTCGTGGATGGCAATAGGCTTGAACAACTATGCCTACGACAACTGTCCTGATACTGAACTTCTCAAACAAGGGGCGTGCTCGCTCGTAGGAGGCTTTGGAGTCTCATGGCATGTGGGAGTGGATGGACTCTCCTTCCCGATGGTTTGGTTGACCACACTTCTCGTACCCGTCTCGATGCTCGTCGAATGGGATGCTAAGAAAGGGGCTTACTTCCACAGCCTACTTCTCATCATGGAGGGCGCACTAATCGGCGTCTTCGTCTCTCTCGACCTTTTCGTCTTCTATGTATTCTGGGAATTGGCACTCATCCCGATGTTCTTCCTCATCCTGCTTTGGGGAGGGCCTGACCGAAAATACGCCGCTCAGAAATTCTTCATCTACACTTTCACTGCGAGCGTCGTCATGCTGCTTGGAATTCTCGTGATGTACTACTTCACCTACACTCCATACTGGGAGGGCAACCTCACCGGGCGTTCCTTCGATGCCACAGTGATGACGAACAACATGCTCACCAGTTCTGCCCCCTTCTTGGGTGGTTTCGGAATGCAAAAGGCGGTTTTCCTGCTGCTTCTGCTCGGCTTTGCTGCCAAGATGCCTTCCGTTCCGGTGCACACTTGGCTTCCTGACGCGCATGTGGAAGCGCCCACAGCAGGCTCGATGTTGTTGGCTGGCGTTATGCTGAAAATGGGCGCTTACGGCTTCATTCGGATTGCTGTGACGATTTTGCCTGAGGCTACCGTTCACTTCCAATGGTTGTTGATTGTCCTCGGGATGGTGAGCCTCGTCTATGGCTCATTGGTCTGTTTGGGGCAGACCAATTTGAAGCGGATGGTGGCTTATTCATCGATTTCGCATATGGGATTGATTTTCCTCGGTGTAGCGACGATGCAACCGATTGGAATCGCTGGAGCGATTTTCATGATGCTCGCACACGGCATCATTTCGCCTCATCTGTTCGCTGTGGCTGGCGCCTTCAAGCACCACTACAAAACGCTGGAAATCGGCTCGATGCGTGGCATCGCCAAGTTCTCACCGTGGCTCAGCGGTCACATGATGACTGCTTGGATGGGCAGCCTAGGATTACCGCTGCTCGCCGGGTTTGTCGCCGAGTTAGCAATCATGGTCGCCTTCTGGCTCGCCTTTGGATGGTGGGTCATTCTACCCGCGCTCACTTTGATAATCACCGCTGCCTACTACCTTTGGAGCATACAGAGGACCATTTTCGAGGGTGGCGATGAGGGAGAGTTGCCAGAGAGTCTTGGGGATGAGGAGCCCCGCGACATCACCTGGCATGAGAATTATGGGATGTTCATCTTGGCATTTTTCTCAGTGCTTCTCGGAATTCTACCGTTCATCTTCTTCGACATGATGGCCGGCTATGCTGATGGCTTCTTTGGAGAGGCCGCGCATTCACTTCTTGAAATTCTCAATTCATTGGAGGTGAAGCCATGAGTGCCCTGACTCTGCTCGCTGACCCTAACACCGCGATGGTGCTGCTACCTGAGTTCACACTTGTTGTCGGTATTGTGCTGATGATTTTGGTGCCGAACATCGGCAATGGGACCTTTCGCCTACCTATTCCGAACACCAACATCCGCCTTCCTTACCTGTTAGGTGGAGAGCGCTTCGCTCTGACCTCGAGTCCACGGGTACCCGGAATCATCGGAGTGGTAACACTACTATTCTCAATCTCGCTCTCGCTCTGGTCACAGGCATCAACGCCGTTCACAGACTACAATGTGTGGTGCATCACCACGAGTGGGGAGGCGTACAGTTCCTGTCTAGGGATGACCGAAAGCACTCTGCTGCGAGTTGATGGCTTCAGCCGTCTGCTCGAGATTGTATTCTATGGCGCACTGATGCTGACCGGAGTCGCAACTTGGAGCCGAGTTCCAGCAACTCCTCGAAACTTGATTCACGCGGAGAAACTGATTGGACGCCATGAGGATGACAGAATCCAGCAACTCTTGGATAATCGCCGACAGGTCGATTTCCATCTGCTCTTGTTGATGGTCGCTCTTGGCATGTCAGTCGTCGCATTGGCCCAAGACCTGTTTGTACTGTTCGTCGGCCTTGAATTGGCAAGCCTCGCAATCTATGTCTTGGTTGCCTTCATGAAAGAGGAAAGTGCGGGTCCAGAAGCCGGAATGAAGTATTTCATCGTCGGCTCAGTATCTTCGGCAATCGGTCTCTACGGACTTTCACTGCTCTATCTGTGGAATGGTAGTTTGGAAATTTCCTCGCTTGCAGCAGGTTGGGCTGCGATGGAATCCAACGATCCGCTGGCGCTGGTCGGACTCGCATTTGTTCTCGTAGTGATTGGCTTCAAGGTCAGCGCAGCACCCTTCCACTTGGCAACACCAGACGCATACGCAGGCGCACCAGCACCGATTTCTGGAATGTTGGCAACCGCCTCCAAGGCGATGGGCTTCGTCGTCCTTCTACGAGTTCTCATCACAATCACGATGCCTGAATCCGGCTCAGCGTTCTGGGTTGGAACAATCGGAATCATCGCAGCAGTCTCAATGACTTGGGGTAATCTCGGAGCGCTTTCAAGCGACAATCCTAAGCGAATGTTGGCATATTCTTCGGTAGCACACGCTGGCTATCTTTTGGCAGCCGTTGCAGCCCTTGGAGTCAACAGCAGTCGGGGCGGAGACCACGACATTTCACAACTGATTGTTGCAGCGATGCTCTTCCATCTCGTCGTCTTGGTACTCTTCAAGTTGGGCGCATTCCTTGTCATCACGATGCTCGAGACCGAGGGTCGGGGAAGCAGGATTGAGGATTTGTACGGTTTGGCGAAGCGGGAGCCGCTAATCGCGCTGGCAATGATTGTCTTCATGCTCTCATTGGCAGGAGTCCCGCCACTCTCAGGATTCCTCTCGAAGTTGCTTCTGGTCAGCGGAGTTGTCGACGCTTCAGTGCACCACACGATGACTTTCGAGGATGGCGTAATCGCTGCGGCACGGTCACTCCACTGGGTGTTCTGGCTCGCCCTGCTGGTCTTCCTGAACAGCGCACTATCGCTCTTCTACTACCTCCGAGTTGGCTGGGTAATGTTCTTTGAGGAGCCTCCTACGAAACGCCGTATGGCCTACGCTCCATTCCTGAGAATTGCAATCATGTGCTGTTTGCTGGGAACCGTTGCGTTTGGAATCGGCCCACTTGCTGACCATCTCATCACATTGGTGAGTAATGCTGCGGAAGCATTCCTCCAAACATGAGTGGCCTGTTTGGCCACTCATTCGCTGTTATTGGCGATGAGAATCGAGACCGCTGCTAAATTTTCAAGCGGTATGATGTGGGCGCGGGAGTAGAGTCTCTTTTCTGGGTCATCGACATTTCGGCGAGAGTGTTTCTCGTCAGCATCCCTAGTTTTCTTGACCGCTTTCCAGAGTTCCTTTGTCGGAGCGACATAGATTTTCTCGGAATTCACCATCACCCACCAGTTGGCGGCCTTCCGAGCCAAACCGAAGCCTGACGGGTGCCAACGGCTCTCCCTATCCTTGCGCTGCTCCAGTTCGAGATAGTGGGCGCCGGTTTCCAGTGAGAGTTCATCAAATCGAATCGCTATCTTACTGCCGTCTGGAGCGACCATGTCCCATCCAGACTCTTTGTTGGCACCATCGAGATGAGTCCAACCCATTCGCTCTGCTATCGCCAGCTCACGCTCTAGAATTGAATCGCTCACGCCTCTCCCCGATGGCGAGAGGACGGTGGTGGATTTGAGGGGTGCGCCGCGCACAGTCCCCCCAATTTCCACCAATTCCACCTCAATTTATCCAATCTCAATGGTCAATTCAACAGCCAATTCCCCTCAAACCGTTTTTAGGGGGTCGGCAGGTCGAGCGAATCAATGGGAAGACGCCGTGAGGAAATCGTAGACGAGGAACTGCTCGCCCGCATGGAACAGGGCGGCGATGTCAAGATTCGCGTTAAGACGCCAAATGAGCGTGTTAACGAAATGTTCGCAATCGCTGACCAGATTCTAGGTGGCCGTCGAATCCGTGCAATCTGCGCCGACGGCGAGGAGCGACTCGCCCGAATTCCGGGCAAGATGCGACGCCGACAGTGGGTACGCGAAGGCGACCTAATCATCCTGCAACCATGGGACTTCCAACCATCAAAAGCGGATGTCAAAATGCGCTACACAAAAACGCAGGCTCTCTATCTCTCCAGAAAGGGTGTGCTACCAGAGATTGTCGACATCTTCGGCATGGGCAAGGATGACTCCACCACAGACGCAGATGATATTTGGGCGAGCGGCTCAGCAGATGACGAACCCGCCCAAAAGGCTCCTTCCGCTGACAAGGCGAGTGAAGACGCGGCTTCTTCGGCAGACGATTCTTCCGAATCTGGCGACGAGTCGTGACCAACCGAGGGGATTCAATAGCTCGTAAGCGAGGCGGCAAAAGCCGGTCCGACGAGCGTGAATGGACCGATTTGATGGATGCGAAGGCCGCTGACCTTGAATCGAATCCAATCGACATCGATGGTCCAGCCCCAAAACCGACTGAAGTTGACGGCGACCCTTCTGAAGGGGCGTGGGCAGAACAGGAGGAGGATGAGTTTGGGATGGACGAGCGGCTGGATGCTCTGGACCGGGCCGGTGAGAGTTTCCACTGGATGAAGGAGAGACGGTTTAGGCGAATGTTCCGCGAAATCGAAGGCCAGTTGTCAGGTGTCCTCGGCAAGGGTGGCTACGACTGGGTTGACCGGCGGGTCTTCGACCAGGTGTTTGACCAGTCCACTCTTATGGCGGTTTACAAGTTGATGAATAAGGGTCATATCGACACTTTGGATTGGCCGATTGCGCGCGGAAAGGAGGCTCATGTCTTCCATGCTACGGCACCATCGGGCTCGGTTGCGGTGAAGATTTTTCACACCAGCAACGCGGTTTTCAAAGGGCTCCTCCAGTACATCGAGGGCGACCCCCGGTTCGGTGGCCTCCGACGCCGGCACCGTGAATTGGTCAATGTCTGGGTTCGGAAAGAGAACAGAAACCTGCTTCGCATGCGAAAGAACGGTGTTCGGGTGCCTGAACCACTTGCTGTTTTCCGCAATGTCTTGATAATGGACTATTTGGGTGACGAAAACGGTCCTTCGCCCCGGCTAAAGGATTTGAAGGTCGAAAATGCTGAGGAGATCTATCAGTCGCTGCTTGAGCAGTTGAAGTTGATTTGGCAGGATTCACGGCTGGCTCACGCCGACTTTTCAGAATACAATGTGCTGATTCACGAAGGGGAGCCGTGGATCATCGATGTGGGTCAGGCGGTCGATGTCGCACATCCGAATTCGAAGGAATATCTTGTGCGCGATGTGACGAGGCTCGTTCAGTGGGCCAATCGCAACGGAGTGGAAGTCGAGGTTGCTGATGCGATGCTCAAGGTCCTTGCAGAGTGATGACGAAGACTTTGTTCACTCACAAGACGGTGCTTCTGTGAGCCGTTTATTTTCTTTAGATAGGCAGAAGTAGAACTCCCCTGTGCGTAGATACAGGAGAGGAAAATGGTGGAGAAAATCAATTTGAAGGAGAAGTTATCCAAATTTTCAGACCATTGGGCGCCAAGAATTATCGCCGAGATGAACGATTACCAGTTCAAATTGGTCAAGATCAAGGGCGATTTTGTTTGGCATAATCACGCAGATACCGATGAGGTCTTCATCGTGCTGGAAGGTAAGATGAAGATTGAGTTTGAGAACGAGACTGTAGAATTGAATGAGGGTGACATGTATGTCGTTCCGAAAGGAGTTCAGCACAAGCCCACTGCTGAGACCGAGTGTAAGATTATGCTCGTTGAACCTCGTGGAGTAGTGAATACGGGCAACACAGAAGGCGAACTAACAGCCTCAAATGATGTTTGGATATAGGCCACCCATTGAAACACGGAAGTTTCAACGACTCGGAAATCTGATATGAGAATGTTAAAACACTGGATGGTTATGGGAGAAACATGTCAATCATAGCAGCTTACAATGATGCATGGGATAACGGAGACGTAGACGCACTTGCAGAGATATTGCACGATGAATTTGTGTTTAACCCACACATTGGTGGCTTCACAATGGGCAAGTCCGATGCGCTAGAATTTGCGGGTACTGGAGCCGTGACTTCTGAAGGAAACAGAATACTTTTCGAAAATGGTGAAGTTGGTGTTTCTCATTCAGTTGTCCACTTTGCCAATGGCTCAACTTCAGAAGCCGTACTTTCTTTCATGCAATTCAAAGATGGTAAGATCGTGTCGGTGGAAACCGGCGCAACTCCATTGTCAGATGATTATCGATTCGTCGGTAGCGACTAGAATGGTCAACCCCTCGCGCTCACAATGACTGAATCAATGGATTCGCAGCGGGTTGTCTCAGACGTTACCCACTAGTTCGGATCCACAAGAGTCCGCACCCCCCGCTCCTCCATGACTAACGGAGGAAATGTGACTCCTATTTTCTGAGAGTGGCATGCAAATCAAAATGTGCTTGCAGTGGGTCCGAAGAACGGGTGGGAAATCTGCGACTCGGCATTCCAGCACGCATCTTTGCGACGATACACCATATTCTTCCAGCAAGGATGGGAGATGGCATGTGGCGGTTGTGGTACCAGCGTCTGGCGAAGACGAAGGCGTGGGGCGAACTGAACTACATGAACTACGGTTTCACCGATGCAGACCAGCCGGTTCTCGACGAGAAGGAGGAGGGCGACCGGCTGTTCATTCAACTCTATCACATGAACATCCGCGACATCGAACTTGAAGGCAAACAGGTCCTTGAAGTGGGCTCGGGAAGAGGGGGGGGCGCGGACTGGATCGCCCGGACCTATTCTCCTTCAACCCTTACTGCCATGGATTACTCCGCCAAGGCCGTCCAACTCTGTGAACGGTTGTATGCGGGCCAAGACAACCTCGATTTCGTCAAGGGTGACGCGATGGCGCTGCCATTCGATGACGAGTCCTTCGATGTCATCTACAATGTCGAATCAAGCCATTGCTACAGTAACATGGGTGCCTTCGTCAGTGAGGCTCATCGCGTGTTGCGCCCCGGTGGGATGTTCGCTTGGACCGATTTTAGAGATGAAACGAGGATGCGCGACATCCACGATATTTTCCTCGATACCGGTTTCGTGATAGTCAAACAATCGGACGTCACAGCAGAGGTGCTCCAGGCCTTGGACGAGGTGAGCGACGTCAAGCAGGCTCGAATCAAGAATGGTACATCGCTAGCCATCAGACGCAGCTTCGAGACCTTCGCCGGCGTGCGCGGCACTCCAGTGTACGAGTCCTTCCAGAACGGTTCGCTGGGATATCACCGCTACTTGCTCACCAAGTAGGTGCTAATCCTTCAAAATGCTTGCACCCTGTGCCCGAGCACTCGGTGAGCCGTTTATTTTGGTGAATTTGAGATGAATAGGGTTCGGCATCCACTCGACGGCTTGAAAGAGGGGAGGCAGGTCGGCGAGGCCAATGAAGAGCATCGTAAGAGTACCCAAGGACCGAATAGCGGTTCTCATCGGCAAGAGTGGAGCGACCCGCAAGGCGCTCGAGGCGGGCTCAGGTGCAGTAATCGATATCGACTCAAACACAGGCGACGTCACCCTTACTTGGTCGGTTGAGGGTGCTGACCCGATTCTGATGATGAAACTGCCCGACATAGTCAAGGCGATCGGTCGAGGAATGGCACCCAAGAAGGCGTTGCAACTCTTGGATGACGATTGCTACTTCCAACTCTACGACATGCGTGAATGGGTGGGGAAACAATCTACCCAACAGTCAAGGATGCGTGGCCGATTAATTGGTCGGGATGGCCGAATTCGCCGGATGATAGAGGAGAACACCGGCTGTGAGATGGCTGTCTACGGCAGTACAGTCGTTCTGATTGGGGATGAGGAAGGTCTGCCACTCGCAAACAGCGCGGTTGAGAGAATTTTGCGCGGCGCTGAGCACAGCACAGTCATCAAGATGCTAGAACGGGAGCAGCGTGACCGAAAGATGAGAGTCCGTCGCCTCGACTACATTCAGGAGAAACTGCCTGAGACTTCAGTCGGTTTTGAGGAATTAGTCCCCGGACTTGCCGACGCCCGTCGCCGCCAACGCCGATTCACCAACGCTCAAGTCGACCCGGCCGACGAGGAAGAGATTGCTGAGATGATGGAACTCGCAGAAGATGAGTCCATCACCTACGCAGAGGAATGAGGCTGACCTCACTCCAACTCAACCGGCTCATCTTCGGTTTCTCTTCGAGATAGCAGCCAACCGACCCAACAACCCGCCAGTGCAACTACGAACAGGGTCGGCGCGAAGGAAAGCACAGATCCAACCAACCGTTGTGAAGCGCCCTGTGCAACCATGTAGGCGTCGTTGTTTCCTTCATCACGCTCTGAAATCGCATCGTTGGAATCTGCCACCAATCGAATGTCATACTCTCCCTGATTGAGAATGGTCACCGACCAGAGCATCGTCTCAGTTTGGTCGTACATCGCCGAAGGTGAGAGTGTCCTCGTCTCAAGAGTAGTCCAAGTCGCACCGCTGTTCCTGTCAGCGGGAGCGGTTTCCAACCGAACGGTCACAGAGCCGGAATAGGGCTCGTTGCTGGCCAGCACGGAGGTCACATTGACGATACCCAGTCCGCCAGCCCGTACGACCAGCCTGTCGAGCGAGGCGGATTGCCACCAGAGGTCGAGGCTTGGAAGGACGAGGAAATGTTGGGTGACGCTGTTGCCGGTGTTGCTTGCGTTGTCGTAGAGAACTGCTCTGAGAGATAGGTACTGCGCCTCCTTGGTCGACCAGTCAATATTCTCCGAAAGTGACACACTGAGCCCCTGCGCTACATCCACCCATGCTCCGGTGAGGTCTGGCGTGTCGCCCGTACCATCCGAGTCAAATCCGTATTGTACCTTGGATGTGGAGAAATCTATTCCCGAAAATTCGTCGCTTGCTTGGACTTCTACTGCGACTGCGCCGGAGAGTCCGGTGGTCAGTTCTGGCACTAGCCAGCCACCGGCCTGAGGCGCATTTTGGTCGATTTTCAAGGTGACATTGAGTTCGCTGCCACGGTTGTCTACATTGTCGAAGGCGCGGAATTGAATCGTTCTGATTCCTTCTTGCATCGGGAGGGTTCCTCCGCCTCCGGTGCCAACGGCTGTCCAACTGCTGTCGGTTGAATCTCTCACTTCGTAGCCGGCGATTCCCGAGCCGCCGTTGTCAGTCGCCCCATTGTTGAGATTTGAGAAGACCAGCGTGTTGGCGTTCGACCAGCTTGAGCCGATTGAGAGCGACGGGGTACCGACGGTTGGACCGTCGGTGTCGATGCCGATGTAGCGAACTAAGTCCGTCGATGCGCCAGCCTCGTCAAAAACAGTCAATTTCGGACTCCAACTGCCTGAACTGGGAAAACTGCCAGAAGTCCAGTCCCAGCGGTAGGTGAGGAAGCCGGGGCCATCATTGGAGGGGGAGCCAGGTCCGGGAACATTGGTGAGGGTGGCGTAGTCGAGGTTGTCATCGGTTGCATTCCAAGTGAAAGAGAGTGTGCCGGTGGTCGAAATGTCGTACCAAGCCCTGTCCGAGATTGAAGCGCCGGTCCCGTAATCCGGTGCGAGTGGAGTCAAGGTGAGGCTGCTCGGAGCGGTGTTGTCAGCGATGAAATTTCCACTTTCGACTATGCCATGAGAGGTTCCGTTGAGCCAACCTGTCATTCGCATTCGGTAAGCGCCATCGGATACAGTCGATGAATCCCAGCCATAGAGCCATGATTCGGCAGAGGTGACATTGCTCAATCCGCTCCAAGAAGTGCCGTCCCAAAGGTCGATTTGAACCGCGTCGAAAGTCGAGGCGCCAGAAACTACGACGGTGAATGTACCCCCGATAACATCGCCTTCATTCGGTCCTGTTCCGAATGTTGGAGCGCTGCTTCGGCCGGTGGCTGCGGAGACTGTTGAGGTCGGAGCAAGACTCAGCAGAAAGAGCACAACGATGAGGAGAGCGGAAGCAGAGCGACGCATGTTAACGGTCCAATGACGGCCACACTCGCCCTTCAACCCTTTGCACAGTAAACTCCAGCGCATCACAAGTGATGCGGTTGAGAAGGAGCGCAACCCGGTTCGGGGGGATGGAGTAGATGCGATTGTGAGGCAGGGCAATCGGCTGCGGCAGGGTTGAAGTGTATTGGGCTCCCTCCAAATTCCATGCGGAAGGTACCAGCAGTTGGCATTGCCCTCGTTCTGTTGTTCATGATGTTGATTCCTATCGCTTCATCAGCGCAGGCTGGAGATGTTACCTTCTCCTCCGACAGTATCGCTCTATCACCCGCCTCGCCGGTTGAAGGGGATGACCTTTCGGTCACGGTCACCCTAACCAATGCTGCTACCAGTGAAGCGACAAATGTCGAGGTCAGCCTACATCCAGATGATATCGCAAATGCAGCATTTCATCAGCAGACGGTGACAATTGCGGCTGACGGATTCATTCAGATTTCAGCGACTTGGACCGACCTTCCATTCGGCAGCCATTCAGTCGTTCTAGCAGTAACTCATGCTAGTCAAAGCGCCAATGTTAGCAAATCGATTCAAGTCGCTGGTCTAGCGGATTTGACTCCTTCTTCAGTGACAGTCAGTCCGACAACTGACCTCCATCAAGGTGATGTCGTCGACCTTTCAGTCGAGGTCACAAACGGTGGAAATTTGGATGCAGGAGCCTCACACCTGCTAATCCGACTCGATGGAAATCTGCTCCAAGAAATGCAAGTTCCAGCGCTTCCAGCAGGTCAATCAACTACGATGGAAACTTCGTTCAATGCGCCAACCGCGGGGCAGCATCAGGTGACCGCGTTTGTCAACTCGCAATCTTCGTCGGATGGTGTCGTTGAGAGTGATGTCGACAACAACGAACTGGCTTCTCAGCCCTTCTCAGTGCTCGCTGACCCTGACTATCTTCACCACGCACAGCCCAACCCACAAATCACCGTCTCCACCCCCGCTGGCGCTCTTGCGGGCCCATGGACACTCAATGGGGAAATTCTTCGGATGGGAGGTCAAGGTGCGAGTTCAATCGATGTGGCCATTCTGCGTGTTGAAGGGCAGACGGAGACCACAGTGAGGACTTTTTCACTCAGTTTTTCGGAATCCTCTCCGCTGCAAAGTTGGCAGCAGGTTTTGACGACCACCGACCTGCAGATTTCTGAGGCGGGCCAACACCTGCTCCGAGTGCGAATCGACCCGAGTCGGCAGGTTCCACAGTCGATTCAATTCAACGATGACCTCGATGTGAGCATCACCAAGAATGCCGAGCCGAATGTGGCGGTATCGCCTAGCGCCTCGGCGTTGCGTGACACCATTCTCCCCGGCGAATCGGTGACCTTTGAGGTGACGGTAACAAACATCGGCGTCATTGCAGTGATTGGAAGCATCTCGGCGACTTTCGATGGCCAATCTTTGACCCCTCAACAAGGGCTTGGTATACCTTCTGGAGAGGAGCGAACATTCCTCTTTTCAGCGTCCGCATCTGGTGATGTGAATCGAGTCCTTTCGTTCACTGCCTCATGGACCGCTAATGAGGGGAGTTTTGACTCGAACCTTGATGACAACTTCGCTTCTGGCGAAGTGACCCTTCACAGCAGCCTAACACTCCGCTTCCTGCAGGAGACAGAGAGTTGGACGCCTAGCGACACCCCTCTGGTCTACGGCACCACCTACACCTACACCATCGAGGTCACCTCGACGGAGGGTAGTGGTGATGAGACATTTACCTGCTTGGATCATTTGGAGAATCGAGTACTCGGAACTAGAGAGATATCGTTCAGCGCGGTGGGTGAGAGGGACTTCGTAATCTGCACATTTGAAGCCGATGAGACTGGTCCGTTTGAGTTGTACATTGTGCCTACAGGCGGTACGGTTGCCACTTGGACAGCTTCTTGGACTATTTCTGCCACAGGTCAAGGCGAATTTGATTCGGACGACAACTCAGTGACTCAAGGTGCCATACTGTTCATCTTCGCGGCTATTCTCTTGATTGCAGTTCTTGGTGCAGCATTCGTTTTAACCCGCACTTCAGAAGATGAGGCGGAGCGGGAAACCTACGAATATTGTCCGTCGTGCGACGGTGAAATCGAAGGCGACGAGGAACTTTGTCCGCATTGTGAATTCGACCTTGCAGCAGGTCAATCGCAGTTCCACGACTGCACAAAATGCAATTCAAACATCCCCGACCTAATGGAACACTGCCCATACTGTGGCGAAGTCCAGAATATCTCGTCGTACTACGAGCGAAGGGAGCGCAAGGAGCGGGTCATTGAGGAGGTGGCTGAAGAGCAGGTGGATTGGAATGAGGTCGTGGCCGGTTCGGACAGTTTCGATGAAACTCTTGAGGAGTTGGGCTTCGACGCTGACCAGTACGAATCCGAATGGGATTCCAAGTTACAAGCCGCTGAGAAGGATATTGACCAGGCGGAAGAGTGGCGCGATGAGAATGAATTCGATGAAGATGATGAGGAATCAGGTGACCAAATAGCCGATACTCAACTACGCGCAACAGTCCGAGCTCACCGAGCAGACCTCGACGAACTTATCGGAGACAAGAAAGAGCGTCGTCACCTAACCGATGAGCAGGTTGATTTGACCGCCTCTGATGCTAATATTCGCTCAGATATCTATGAATTGACTGGCGAAGAAGGAGTGCTACCTGGTGAGCAGGTCAATGTTGACCACCTACCAGACCACAGCATCGTTGGAAACGAATTGAAGCGGACAGAAGATGTCGTAGACTTCTCGGTTGAAGATGAGGATAGTGGAAGTGAGGCTGGTGGCACAGCGGTCAGCGGTGACGAAACAGGCAGTAGAAGGCGCCGTGCACCTCGCCGCAAGAAGGACGAGTCCACAGAGTGAATTTGACGCATTCCTTGTGTTTTCCCGAAGCCAACTTGCGGCAACTGAATCTTGAAGCGGGGGCGCCTTTTCGCTGAACTGCCTGAGTGATGACGAGAGGGTGCCGATTTTCGTTGACGAACCCTATGAGTGCTGACAGGCGCACTACCTTGCTCGCTAGGTGGAACTTTTCGTCGTCTGGCTGCCCCCGACCGAAATGACTGCTGACCTGCGCTTGTGAGCGGGGCGTTGAAATGAGGGAGGGTAGTGAAGGGTGATGATGGGACAGGCCAAACCGCTGGTGCTGCTGGTGCTTCTGCTGATGCTTTCAACCAGTGTTTCAGGTTGCATCGGCTTGGTTGCGAGCCGCGAACTGATGGAATGGACTCGAGGTGTCCCAGAGACCGACGATAAGGTACAAGCATACGGATTCAATCACACATTCGAATCTACAAATTTGGATACAATATTCAATCCCCCACCCCAAGAAATTGAATTCGACTCAGAAGTCAAATCAATTCGTATCTATTTCAAAGTGGTAATGGATTTCAGTGAAATTGCCGGCGTTGACACAAACAATCTCACGAGCACAGTCCGCTATGTTCACACTCGACTTTGGGAGCCGGGTGCTGACAAGAATGTCGACGAGCCGTTTTGGCAGGAGAATGCGACCTCAGACCGTTATCCACCTCAGCAACGGTTCTACCCTCCATTTGAGGTTGGAACTTGGGAATTGGAAGTCGAAGCGCAAGGGTATGGCTTGACCACTCCAGTCGACCAGATTTCCTTCCATGACGAGTTTGAGGTGACGGTTTCGGTAGTGCGGCCGTGTATTCAATTCCCTGAAAGAGTCGACCCGGATGAGTGCATTCCGGTTTAGACCAGTGACTCGTGACATCGGTGTCTTCGCGAGCAGTTTCTGCACTTCCCCGGTCTCTCGTGGTTACGCGCTGCTCCACCTTCCACCATCAACCGCTGGATTTCAGAAATGTTCTCCATGAGGGTGTGCCTAGCGGCATCATCCCAATCGATTCGATGGAGGGCCTCCTTTCCGTAGCGCAGGATTCCATAGTCGGCAGGAGTGTTGGTCAATTCTGAAACCAATTTCAAGTATGCTAGAACTTGCAATCGATGGCTGAAATGAGGTGCAATCGGGATTTTTCCAGTCTTTTGTTCGACGGGAACAAATTTGTTTTCGATGATTAAAATCTGGTCGGGCCGGCCTCTGAGGCCGGTTTTCCCATCAGTCAAAAGGTCGGATTGAATCGAATCGTCGGAGTAGGCAAGAATGCCTCCTTCGTCTATGTCAACCAACTCCCGCTGTTCGTCTGCCGCCGTTGAGGCGAGCAGTCCTCGGTGAAGTCTCCAAGCGGCGACGAAAGTCCATGCAACCGTTGCGACCAGCAGCACGAATGTTGCTACTGAACGCTCGCGTGCTGCGTATAGCGCGAGTGAGTGGAGTGCGATGGTTAGACTTCCCAACAGTAACCAGAATTCCATTCGTCCACCCTTCAACCAACCGCCATCGCCAGCGACTTCAATCCCGATTTCAATTAATTCCTCATCCAAGAGGTCGAACTCAACCGGGTTGGGAGGCTGAGCCAGCCCGAATGGGGCACCTATCATGCGGCGCCAAGGGATGAACAGGAGTAGGATGGCGAGCAACAGCCAGGTCAGTGAAAGCAGCGCGAGATAGCGGGAGAGCCGTACCGTCCAATCCTCGTTGATCATTCCTTCACCTACGAAGAAGAAAGCTGCAGTGTCAACGGCAAAGGTTGCCAGAATCGCAAACCACCAAGTCCAGATGACCATCTCTCGGCGGGCTCGCTGCTCCTTTCCGTGGTAGTTCTCCATCGCCTTGTGAATTTCATCGTGCTTGCGATTCCCTCGCTCAATCGCTTCACCTTCACCTGCGACTCCAGACTTCGCAAGTTGCCAAGAGAGGGGGCAGTAGGCGTGTCGCTCAAGGTCGCTGGCAGAAACTGGTAGCGGGATTCCATCTCCATCGCGCCAAATCGTATCATCGTCTTTTGTGGCGATTGATAGTTTGAGATTTGATTCCGGATGAGTTGCTGAAGACTTTTCGTCAGTTGAATCAGAAGATTCAGCAGGTGATTCCGACGGCGTAGCCGTAGCCTCAGCGGAGTCGCCTTCCTCGGACATCAACGGCAAACGGTTCGCACCGCATCAAGAGGATTCCCCCGACATGATTGAATTGCCCGTCAATTTCTGCCGAGCGCTCGGCGCTCGGAACTCAGAACGAGGATTCCCAATCTTCGATTGCTTGGGTGTGATTCCAAGTAGCATCATCGGTCACACCGCGTGCCTTGAGAACTTCTCGTGAAAGAAGCCAGTAGATGAGTGCAAGACTGCGACGACCCTTGTTGTTGGCAGGGATGCACAGGTCGACATTTCGGAGGGTGTTGTTAGTGTCGCAGATGCCGACGACCGGGAGGCCCGAATTAACTGCCTCAGAGAGTGCTTGACTGTCCGCCTGTGGGTCGGTTACGAAAATCAATCGCGGCTCCATGTAGGTGTGGAGTTTCGGGTTTGTGAGTGTGCCTGGGATGAAGCGGCCGACGATATGGCGTGCACCGATTGCTTGGGCGAACCTTCGTGCCGGGCGCTGTCCGTACTGGCGAGCGCTGACAACGAGGATTTCTTCAGTCTCAAACATATTCAAAAATTTGGATGCCAAAGCTATTCTCTCGTCGGTCTTGCTGATGTTGAAAAGGTGAATCGGAGGACCCTCTGTGGTGACCTCTTGAATGAAGGGCTGCATGTCCTTGCTCTTGTTTTGCGTGCCTATGTGAACGGCGTTCAATTCATAGGTCTCAAAGGGCAGTAAAGGGGCAGTCTCTTCCTCCATGCGGCCCGCCCACCGGACAACCCTTCATAACCGCTTCTATGGGCTCCCACGCCACCGTTTTCGCCCCGAACTTCTCAAGTGATTGACCAACTCGGCCAAGTGATGAGCGACCAGCCTACACCCGTGCCCCTCTTCCTCGCGCCAATGGCTGGGGTGAGTGACCTCGCTTTTCGGCTGTTAGCGAGGGAGTGCGGCGCTGATTTGACCATCACCGAATTCACCGCCGCCGCCGGTTTGACGCGCAGGGATGCGAAGAGTTGGCACAAGTTGTCGAGCGACCCGCGAGAAAGCCCGTTCATTCCGCAAATCTTTGGAGGAGTTGCGGAGGAGATGGTTCACTGCACCGAGATGTTGGCTGAGGTTGCAGATGTCATCGACCTCAACTTTGGTTGCCCTGCTCCCAAAGTAACTCGCAACTGCGCTGGGGCGGCCTTGATGGGCCACCCTGATGAATTGATTGAGATGGTTGAGGGATGCATCGCCGTCTCAGAAGTACCTATCACGGTCAAGATGCGGCTCGGGACTGGTAACGGCCCCGAAACAGTTCTTGAATTGGCGAGCCGGCTTGAGGGGCTCGGTGTTGCAAGACTGTGTATTCATGGCCGGACGCTTCGACAGAGATATTCTGGTGTGGCTGATTGGGATTTTATTCGTCGGGTTGTCGAAGCGGTTGATATCCCGGTGATTGCGAATGGTGACATCGTTGATGCTCGTTCAGCAACCGCTTGCATCGAAGCGACAGGCGCGGCCGGCCTCATGATTGGTCGGGCTGCAATTGGCCGGCCGACGATTTTCCATCAAATCAAGAGTGAACTCGGTTGGCCTGTTTCCGCTCCACCGTGGGCGGCTGAGAACAATGGTGCGGGAGAGGCACCAGCGCAGGTAGCAACGGAGGTGGGGGCGAATAGGGCGGACACTCAAAAGGGGGAAATTTCGGAAGCGAAGGCGCGCAGTTGGGCGTGGAGTCGCTACATCGAACTCGATGACGAATTGAATGGCGACCGGCCGAATAGGAATCGAAAGCGCCACGCATTCGCTTTCACGAAGGGCCTTCCCGGTGGAAAAGCGCTGAGAACAACGCTTCACCAAGAGCCGACGCCAGAATCGCTCGCTGAAAGAGTCAAAAATTTCTTGGAAAACCCACCCCACGAAATTGGCGATGACTCTGGAAATTAGGTTAGATTGCCTTACATCCATCGTGAGGTTTGACTTCGAATAACCTCAGAGCAAATCTTCCAACTTGGCTGCGACAGTTTGCAATCGGGCTAGAACTCGTTCGGCTCGGAGCATCACTTCATCAGCAACATCTTGACCGGTTTCACCAACCAAACGGTAGCCGTAGGGGAGCCTGCCGCCGAGCAGATTGAGCAGCAGCATTTGGTCCTCGATTTTTACTGACTTGAACACAGTCGCACACTTTTCGGAGTCAAAATTACCCTTCTCAAGGTCTCTTACCACCCGGTCAGCCACCGATTCTGGTAGCCGCCCGAACCCGCCTCTACCTCTCAACCATTCAGCGCCTCTACGGCCGTGTTGACCGATAATGGCATCCCACAGAATGACCGTAAGCCGGTCGAGGCGGGGGACTCTCTCAGCCATTCCAGCGGTTCTCATCCGCTCAAATGTCCGCTGTAATCTTGGCCGAGTCACATTCCAATCATTCACTCCTTCATCGAGTGATACCGGGTGCTTGGATTGTAAGAGCCTCTCAAATGCGAGCCGAGTCAAACCGTCAGCCGACTTCCGCGGTCGCTCGCCCTCAAGCCCCAAGTCGGTGAGAAAGTCACCGAGCGAATCCTCATTTTTTCCGGCTGGCCCCGGTTCGCGTATGGTCAATCGGAAATGTGCCCGCTCGACTTCAACGGCTCCCTCCGGTGCAGCACCCTCTCCGACCCTCCAACCACTCAATGGGCGTAGTCGAAGAGAGAGAATGGCGCGGGTTTCAGCACTCAGCAACTCGATTGCACCGCTGAGAGAGCCAGTCCTTAGGTGATGGTCCTTCCAACCCGCTTCACCGCCAGTGCTACTGACCAAGCGGAGCGAGTGGAGTCGATTCAGATGGTGGTGGAGTGCAGTTGCGCTGATGCCAAGAGCGTCTGAGAGATATGCCGCATCCCTGCCAACGCCCGGCTCTGCCAACAAGTGCTCCTTGAGCAATCGATGGAGAGGTCGCTGGTTCGCTTCGACGGTAAGCGCATCACTTCGCCGGCGTACCAAACCAAGAGTGTCGAGCAGCCATCCAAGAAGGACATCAGCATCGCTCTGCGCGCTCGGCGCAGGGTGCTCTTCGAGACGCACACTGAACATCGAAGCGAGCGCGCTGACGACGGTTGAAAGCCCCTTCTATGACAAACGGTGTTCTGGTACTACAAATCGCGTCAAGAGGAATGACGACAAGTCACCTTCCGAGCAGCGACAGAACACTCGTCGAGGCTTCGGCAACCTTTCAGCGTCAAAGAATCGAAGCCTCTGCCTATAGTCGTTGGAGAGTGGTAAAAATCCAACTTTCCAATTATGTGGTTTGGCGACTAAGAAGCGACAGAACGCTCGTCAAGCCACTCGTAGTCGAGTTTGCCAGTCTTCAGTCCAATCAAATGACTACCGAGGTCGAGTCGGTTGGAGTCTAAAACGCCACGCCGCCTCAAGACGAGAACCGCACTGTTGACTGAAGCGCGGCTCCTGTTGAGGTCACGAGCCATCGCCGCCTGAGATGGAGGCAAAGGCTCCTGAACCAGTCGAGTGACAACTTCCTTTTGGACTTGAGAGAGTCCGACTGGCAACATTTCTGCTGCTTTTTCATCCTTCACATTCATGTGGCGCACAACTTCGAGTTGACTCGGTGCGCCAGCGTAGTAGCAAGTACGCCCATTGACTCCCATTGTTGTCACAGTGCTCTGCATCTGCAATACATCGAGGTGGTGTCGAAGCGTTCCGTTAGCGACATCAAGCCGCTTCTGCAATTGACGATAACAAATGCCCGGCTGACAACTCAACGCCTCCAATATACGCCTACGTAGGGGATGTTCCCAATCTGGAATTCGAGGGGAGCTGATGGTGCCAGTAATCGACCAGTTCCACGGCATGAAGCCCACTGCAAGGGTACCAAAGCCGGAGAGGCCCGCGATACCGAGGCTAAGCAAGCCCCCGTTTTTTCCCCACTGCTGTAATAGTGCCATACTGGATGCTTTTCGTGTGTGGACCCCTTTCTATCTGTTGGTACACTGTTCGGACGCGGATACTGATTGTAGAGGAGATGGTTCGCTTCAAAAAATGAAAACGAATTTTTCAAAAAGAGGATTTTTCACTCTGGCCCAGTGACTGAACCGTTGTTGACTCTCATGTATGCCACCAGTGGTCCAAGCAACCTTCCCGCCCTGCCGCCATGTTGGGTGAGCCGATATGTCACTTTCACGGGTGGTCCGTCCACAACCGCTCGGTCAACCAATCCAGCAAGCCGAAGAGTTGTCAGTTTGTCAGAGAGTGTTCTGCTGCTGATTCCCACGAGAAGTCGCCTAAGTTCGTTGAAGCGGCGCTCGCCTGCGATGTAGAGAGTTGCGAGAATTTCGATTGACCAGCGAGAGGCGAATACATCTAGCGCATCTACCGCTGATTCAACTTCCCATGCGATGTCGTAGCCTGCCTCAGCGCCGTTGCGCTCGAATACTCCTCTTACCAGTAAGCCGAGGTCTTCCGTGGAAGAAATGGCTTCGTTTAATTTCGCAAGTTCCTCTTCATTCAGTCGCATTGGTTGTTCTGTCATCGCCCTTCCCCCCCGGTGTGGTATAGTAAAGGTGGTGTAGCCATTGCACTTAGGTTTACCCATTTTCACTTCCCAGTTGATATAAGCCGGACTACACGGTGTAATTACTGCACTAGTGTAGGAGGTCAACAGATATGGATGAGTGGTTAGAAGATTGGGTTGAACATCAGAGCGTGCGTTATCACGAAGATGAGAACGAGAAATTGAGTCGGAAAATCGGGCTCTCTTGGATGCTAGGTAGCAGACTCTGGAGAGGTCGCCAGTGATTTTACAGGCTCTGCACCGATTTTGGCTGGCTGGGGCAGCAGCAATGCGCCCTCCACATTGGCACCGTTGATGTCTAGATGATACATCAACATTCAACAGATGACCCTCGCTGCTATTGTAGAGTGGATTTTGGTCGCAGACCTCAGTCTAATGATGTGGACTTGGCGTAGCGAGTTGTGAGATGACTCAGTAGTTAGACTCAGCGACAGACGCGAGTATCATCAATACGGCAAGTCCGCCGTAGATAACTACGGCGGCGGTTGTTAGTGCGATGACTACCCAAGAGATGACTTGAGCAGCCTTTGCTGTTCCAGCATCGGGGTGGCCGGGATATTGGTTTGTGATTACAAGAGCGCCGTTGGCCATAATTAGACCTGGGATTGCGGTGCATATACTACACACAACCAACCCTAAGATTGCTAGAATAAGTGCGGTAGTCGCTTGAGTTACGGGCGCGTTCATTATCCCAGGGACACCAAGTCCAACCGTTGGCTGACCCATGATCACAGGTGCTGGTTGCGGGGCTACCGGCTGTTGGAAGCCGAGCTGTTGAGGTTGTTGCCCCCACTGGTCGCCTGCTGGCTGCATGATTTGTGAGGCCGGCATTGCATAGAAGCCACTTTCGACTTCATAATCCGGTGTAGGTGGCTCGCCGTCCTTCGATTAGGGCAGATAGCCCCTCCAAAGCATCATCAGTTCCGAAGATAGTCGAGAGTCGCGTCAACTCGAGAGCCAAACCAGCCTCAAGGTCGGTGCCGGTGGCAACCGCGTCGTCGAGTAGTTGGCTCGCCATTTTGACCGCGATTGGCGCGGCGAATTTCAGCGACTTTAGTTGTCGACTGACATTTCGGTCCTCAGCGTCGAAACCACTGGGACAGCCACCCGAGAGCAGAGTCTCGACGTTCTGGTCAGCATAGAAGGCGGTTGCGAACTTGGCCACCGGGTGTTCTGGATTGGCTGGTTCTCCGGGATACTTGTTGTCTGGTTTACCTGCAACACCGAGTGAGGCGACGGTTTGTGCGACTTCAGCAGGTTCGACGAGGTGGGTGAGCAGGCCGAGCGCAGCAGCGGAATTGTGGTCCATGAAATTGCCAGCAAGAACTGCCCAGCGGGCCGCCTCGATTCCACAGATGCGTGGGGTGCGTTGGCTTCCACCAAGACCGGGGTAAATTCCGATGCTCGTTTCAGGAAATCGGAATTGGGTTCGCCGTGTGCCCACTCGATAGTCACAAGCGAGGGCGAGTTCAAGTCCACCACCAAGTGCAAGTCCGGTGGTTAACGCGATGGTTGTCTTTGGAGAATTCTCCAACTTGTTGAGCACATCGTGCCCGAATGCGGTGAAGTCTTCTATGTCGCCAACTGCATCAGAGCGAATTTTATCGACGAAGAACTTGACATCGGCACCGGCGACAAACGCCTTGCCAGCACCTTCCACAACGATAGTCGAGATGTCACTCCTGCCATTCGCCGCGTCAAGTGCCTCGCCGAGTTGAGTTACAACCTGCTCGTTGAGCGCGTTCATCGCCTCTGGCCGGTTGATTCTGATTGTGGCAGTTCCACCATCTTCTTCCAAATCAACATATGAAAATGAGAACGGCTCGCCACTCTTTGCCTGTGATGACAGCACTCCGAGGTCATCGAATCCGGCTAGTTCAGCGTAAGCTTCAGCCATTCTGTGCGCCTCTTGCACACCCAGCCGGTTAGCCAATTCGAACGGCCCTTGGGCCCAACGAAGGCCAACTTTTGCGCCGCGGTCGACATCTTCCATCGAGCAGATTTCTTCGGATACAATCTGGGATGCAACTGCGAAAACTTGTCCAAGCAATCGCTCCGAGATGACCTTTGCCGCCGCGTCGCTCAAACCTCCGACGCCATCGTCGTTGCCACCATTGTTGCCACCATCGTTGCCACCGTCATTACCACCACTGTTGCTCGACTGACCAGCACCAGATTCAGTCAAATCATCGATTTGCCACATTTCACCCGCTTCAACCAAGGCGCGCAGGCTCTGCGCACCAGTGTACCGAGGGCAGTTCAACTGCTCTGCGAGGTAGTCGTTGGCGTGCAGTGCAATCGGCGGCCCAGTCAGGTTCATCAAGGCAAACGGCCCCATTCCGATGCGGAACGCCTTGCAGGCGGCAGCATCAATTTGTGCGGTGGTCCCAACTCCCTCGTCTAGCAGGAGGCACGCCTCATTGAGCCAGGGGACGAAGAAGCGGTTGACCACGAATCCGGGCCTGTCCTTGCAGACGATGACCACCTTTCCGAGAGTCTTGCAGTACTGTACGGTTCGCGCCAGCGTTTCGGCTGAAGTGGTGTTGGCCGGGATGACCTCGACAAGGCGGTTCTTGGCGGGGTGGAAGAAGAAGTGCAGTCCGACGAATCGGTCGGGACGCCCGGTAGCCGCAGCGAGTTCGTTCACCGAGAGGGAAGAGGTGTTTGAGGCGAGAATCGTCTCTTCACCACAGACCTCGTCGAGGGTTGCGAAAACCTGAGTTTTTATGTCGAAATCCTCGAAGACTGCCTCAATCACCAAGTCGGTGTCAGCCGACACATTCTCCGTTCCGACCACGCCTGTGATTCTGCTCTGTATTGCCTCGACCTGCTCCGGCCTGAAGATGCGTCGCTCGACCGCCTCGGCTAGAAATTCCGAGATGATCTGCTGGCCTCTCTCAACGAAACGGGCTTCTCGGTCCACCATTTGAACCTCAAATTCCTCCTGTGCGCTCTTCTGGGCAATCCCACTGCCCATGTTCCCAGCGCCAATGATGGCGACGCTCTCGACCGGGTTCATGGCTCGCGCGGGGCGGTATCAGCCTTGAATTAGACGGGAGAAGGGTATTGACCCCTTGCTCACATCGCAGAGCGATGGGCAAGCGAGAGGACGCCATCGGCCAGATGTGGGGGGGTTTTTTAGGAGCCCTCGCATCCTGCGGTTGGCTGGCCATGGCCATCTTCGCCTGGCAGGTGCCTTGGTTCTGGTGGGCGACCTTCAACGAGTCCGGGTGGTGGGTATTGTTGGCGCTCCTCCTTACCTTCCTTGGGGTTGCGCCACTCCTCGGTAGTTTGGCTCTCGGTTTCAATGGTTTGAAGAAGTTAAAGTTGGCATCGATTCCGCCTCAGTTCAGGGAGCGGTTCACAGAATTTCAGGCGACTGAAGCCTCATGGTCACAAGTCAACAAACACCACGATGACCATCTCGAGAAGGGGTCGAAAGGTGACAAAGTTCGCCAATTGCAGGAATTCCTCAACGGTAAGGGGGCCTCTCTGGGGGTTGACGGCAGGTTCGGCAACAAGACCGACGCAGCAGTGAGACGATTTCAAACCGAGAACGGTTTGGTTGTTGACGGAGTAGTTGGAACTCAAACATGGGATGCGCTGACAATGCCGCAGGAATCAAAATCGGCTGTCACAGCCTCCATCAATGGGCTCCACGCTCAGTTGTACAACAACAAGGAGCTCAGTGGAGTACAGGGGATGATAGACGAGGCGACCTTGGTTGCACTTGGTCTCGAACGCTCGATGCTCGGCCTCTCAATCGGGGTCAAAGGTGAGGCTGCCCGCACGATGCAGCAGGCACTGTTAGACGCTGGACTGAGTTTTCACGCAGGTGCGGATGGTAACTTTGGTCCTGCCACCGAAGAGGCGCTGAAGCAGTTTCAGGAACAGTCCGGCATCAGTTTGGGTGCGGTAATCGAGCGAACGGACTCCACCATCGACTTTGACTGGGGTGGTGGTGCGCCACACAAGGGGATGAATCAAGACTACTTCAGCATCCGTTGGACAGGCTTCATGAAACCCGAACACTCAGGAACCTACTCGATCCACACGGTCACAGATGACGGTGTTAGGCTCTGGGTCGGGGATGAACTTCTCATCGATGATTGGAACCCGCATCCTCCAAAGGAGAACTCAGCCAATGTCAATCTCCAAGCTGAGGGGTATTATCCTATCAAGATGGAGTTCTTTGAGGGGGGCGGCGGAGCGATGGCAAGGCTGCTTTGGACTCCGCCGGGCGGCAACAAGAATGTCATCCCCAACTGGGCACTCTTCACGAGTGATACCGGTGTGGTGGGGCAACCCGAGGATGAGGTCGACCAAGAAGCTGCAGCCGAACAGACGCTTTTCATCGAGAAGCGCTCACACTCTGCTGGCGAATCGATCAAGGTCAGATTCAAGGATGGACCTGGCAATCCGACTGATTGGATAGGCATCTTTGAGGAGGGTGCACCTTCCAATGCTGAGAGCTTTCTTGATTGGCTGTATGTCAGTGGTTCTAGAGAGGTGGGTAGTCCAAGCAGGAGGGGTGTTGTCACATTCAGTGAGGGGGTGCCCGATGGTGACTACTCCGTACGGCTCTTCGCCAACAACGGATACGAGTTGGTCGCCGAAACCTCCCTCACGGTTGGTGAGGTCGAGAGCATCGCTGAGGCAGAGGTCGATGTCGAAGCCCTCGTTCAGGCCGTGGAGGCACAAATCGGCCCCATTCCCGACTTCGACGGCGAGGTCGACAAACTGAGGGCATTGGCCGAGGAAGAGATGGAGAAACGAATCGAAAAGTTACCAGCACCGATTCAAGAGAGAGTTCGCGCCACTTTCGCAGCAAAGATGGGTTCTCTCGAAACGAAGGTTCGGAGCGGCATTCCTAGAGCTGACAAGGTTGCGGTTGGTGTGGCGGCAGCGGCCGGATTGGCTGGGGCGGCAGCGGTCGGCTTGGCGGCGACGCATCGAGTTTCAAAAGGGGATGAGGAAGGGGCCGAAGAGGTGGCCGTGGAATCATCCGGGGAGCCCTCCGATGAGAGTGCCGACGAAGCAGAGTCTGTGGTTATGGCACCCCCCATGACAAGCGTCATGATTGATGCCCGAGAAGGCGAGTTTATTCGTTTGGTTGAGGGCGTGAAGGCAGCCCGCACCTCTACTCAGCGTTCGAAGATGGTGGCCGAGGATTTGACAGGTTTGTGGCCAGTAACGGTTGTGATCGATGACATCCACCGAACGATGGGGGTCGGACTCGATGCCGAGTACAAGGACGGCAAGACGATTGAAGGGGTCATCGAAGGAACCGACATCGCTGTCTCAATCCTCGCCTCATCGCTGAAACATCAGAATCTCGACGAATTTGAACCGGGAATGAAATTCATCTCCACTGTCGCTGTCAAGGAGTACAGACCCGTTCTGAAACGGTTCCAATTGCTCGCCTGAAGTCAACCATTGGGATTCAAACAGAGTCATTGTATCGCCGCCCTATGGGCGGCGTCACACGCGTGAGCAAGGCGCTATCCATAACAGCCCTACTCATTCTACTTCTCATCGCGCCGACAATTGACGGATACCAGTCAGGAAAGCCGAACAGCAGCAGTGGTTGCGGAACCTGCCACGGCTCCGCAGGCGGCGTCACGCCGTCACTCAGTGGACTGCCAAGCGACTACGCTCCGGGGCAGGCATATTCGCTGACGATCGGTGGAACCGGAACTCCCTGGGGGAGTAATGGCGGATTCTCGCTGACGGTCAACATAGGTATTTTCTCGAATCCTGGCACAAACGCCAAGATAGTGGGTAATTCTCCAACCCACTCAAACACCAACTCCCGCTCATGGACGGTTACTTGGACCGCACCTTACGGGGGCTCGGGCACGGCAAACTTTGCCTTGGCAGTGAATTTCGTCAACGGGAATGTGGCGGCGGATTCTGGCGATAATTGGGGGACCATGACCACTAGTGTGGGGGAGGCACAAGTCACCAATAACCCTCCGACAGCCTCCAATGTGGCGATTTTACCGAGCAATGCCTCAAAGGCGACGGGGCTGTCGGTATCCTATACCTATGCTGATTCCGATGGTGATTCGGAGAGCGACACGGAGATTCGCTGGAGCCGTGATGGAAATCCAATATCGGCGCTTGATGACCTGACGGCTTTCGGGGGCTCTTACCTTGTCAAAGGTCAGTCGTGGACCGTTGAGGTGACTCCCTGTGACGGGGTTGACTTCGGGACTTCTGTGAGTACAGGCCCCGTCACCATCCAGAACAGCGCTCCCACCGCGTCATATCCGGGAATAATTCCGAGTGCCCCCGTACAGAATGAAAACCTGAATGTCGATTACAGCTACAACGACTTGGATGGAGATGGCGAGAACGGCTCGGTGATTCGTTGGTTCCTCGACGGCAATCATATTGTTGAGCTTGACGATGCCACCACCGTCTCTAAACTGATGACGAGGATAGGTGACGAGTGGCACTACACGGTATCCCCTTCGGATGGCACGGACATCGGCATCATGGTGACCAGTCAAACGGTCACGATTCTCTCCTCAAACAATGCTCCGACAATCTCCTTCGCATCACTCTCTCCGATTGGCCCGAGCACCGACGAGGACCTGATGGCGAATTGGGTGTTCAACGATGTTGATGGTGACTCGGAGGTCGATTTCGAAATCGAATGGTTTCTGTTCGGTGTCAGCGACCCATATTTCGCGTATGATGAGATGAGGCTCCCCTCTTCGGCGACGACGAAGGGTGAAGTCTGGTCCTTCCGCGCCAGAGTGTTCGACGGACTCGATTGGTCCGAATGGGAACTTTCGGGGTCAGAGGTCATCGTGAACAGCCTGCCTGTTGCGAGCAATTTGGTGATTTCTCCGACCAATTCAACAAGTGCCGACAATCTGACTGTGACCTACGATTACTTCGATACTGACGGTGATGCGGAGGCGGGGACCACAGTGGAGTGGTACCGGGATGGGGCGAGACAGAGCCTGCTAGATGGTGAGACCACAGTCTCCTCGAGTGAAACTACGAGGGGACAGGTTTGGCAGGCCAAAGTAACTCCCAAGGATGGTGATTCTTTCGGCCAGGAGAGCCCATCGATTCTCTTCACGATTGGTAATTCTGCGCCGAGGTTTTCCGCACTTTCCATCACCACAGCAGGCGAACAGGTGACCTCGCTCGACGAGTTGGTTCTCTCGATGGAGATTACAGATGCTGACACAGACCCAATCCAATTTTCGATTTCGTGGAAGCGAGATGGCTATCTCGTTCCAGCATTGAATGACTACTCAACCGTGGCGACGAAGTGGCTCGATGTCGGCCAAGTGTGGGTCGTCAAGGTAACCCTCAATGACGGTCAGGGGGGAATAACCCCCCAAGAGAGCGCGCCCGTGACGATCACCAACCTACCTCCAACCGCTGACTTCACTTTCCCAAATAGGCCGATGACGGACTCCATGAACCCTCTCGATGGTTCTGCCTCAAACGACCCCGATGGAGAAGTTGTAGGGTGGCTTTGGGAATGGCATGATGGGATAGTTAGTCATACGGTGGAAGGGTCTTCGATTGCAATCGAGTTACCTCTAGGAATCACCAATGTGAAACTGACCGTGTTTGACGAATATGGCAGCAGTTCGAATGTCACGAAGGTAATCACCACAGCGTTTGGGCCGACCGTTTCTGCGCTTGAGGCGGAGGTCAGCGGGGGCGAAGTTACCCTCTCGTGGGGTTGGGCCGAGGGCGAGAGCGAGTTCTACATCTGGCGGATTTCGGCTCCTAACAGTGGCGGTTCAAGTGACTGGACTAAGGTGGCGACGGTGCAAGATTCTGGCTGGTCTGAAACCCTTTCCTTTGCTGGAGAATCGAATTACCGTGTGACTGCGATTGTCGACGGGGTTGAGAATGGTCGAGCGATTGAAGGTGAAAATCAGGTGATGATTTCTCTATCAGCAGAAGACATCCCTGAACCAGTGAGGGCGGATATCAGCAGCGGTGCTGAAATTTTCATGCTAGTCCTATTCATTTTGGCGACTCTAGCGGCGCTCGGCTCGGCTTCGATGGAACGGTTCCTCGGAGGTGACGAGTAAATGCAACGCGCACTGCTTATCTCGCTACTACTTCTCTTGGTGGTCCTCGTTCCCGAGAATACCGCTAACCCTGGTGGAGAGGGTGATTCAACTCTCGAGTTTGCCTGTGGTGGTGCTTGCCATGGGGACCCTGGACTTTCAGCCGCTTCTTCTGCACAGTTGACGATGTCAACAGACCGCAGCGAGACCTATGTCGGCGGACCATTGACGGTATTCGTAAGCGCTGAAGGTATGGAACTCTCGGCGAGGAAGTTGGTCGGTATTTTCCTGTTGACAGGAACTTTTGGAGTTGATGATACCCCTCAAGCGGCGGGCTGGACGATTCTATCAGACGGCGAAGGCGGAACAGGCAATTATGTCGAGCAGCGGGTCATCAATTCGGACGGCAACGCTTCTGCTCAGTGGTCGCTGCGAGCACCTCAGACCGAAGGTGAATATCGCCTCATCACCTCGATTCACCACGGCGGCGACAGCACACCACGCCTCGCAGTGGATGAGGTTGGCCTGCTCATTTCGGTCGGCCCAGTTCCCGAGAACTTCCCGCAGATTTCCAACGATTGGTCTCCAACAATTAACTCCGTAGTTGGCGAAGAAGTCCAGATTTCAGTCCAGACAGCCAACGCAACTTCGGTATCAGTCGAATGGAAAACTTCGGATGGCACAACCGGCACGGGCGCACTCGCATCAGCAGGAGAGTATTGGACCGGTTCGCTGCCAACCGCTCTCTCACCCATCGATTTCCAGTATCGAATCGTCTTGACAAACGATGAATTTGAGGAGAACTCCGCTTGGATGACCCTCTCAGTCGAAGCACAAGAAGTGCTACCGAATGTTTGGGCATTCCGACTACAAGCGATGGGAATCCTATTTGCCGCGATTGCACTTTGCATCACCCTCAATCGCAGACTTGGTAGGCGTGCCGGAATTGGGAAGTCCGGTGCACTGGAGGTCTTTGGCGACTTGGCGAGCATGCCAATGGCTGAGGCGCAGGTGGTGGCTGCAACACTCGACCTTTCCGATGCCCGAAGGCCGGTGGGCTGGTCCGATGAACAGTGGGTCCACTATGGCGAAGAGTATCTTCGAGACCTTGGGGGTGGTGTCTGATGGTGGCGGCCGGGACATTCCACGCGGTGTCTGTTGAACTGACGATTGGTGCCCTCGCGGTAGCGACAATCGCGACAATTTTGCGCACACTCATGGTACTCTCTTCCTCTATCTCAGTAAAGTTGGGTGACAGGGTTGCGGCTGGCCTTGATGGCGCTAGTTTGTACGGGACTATCCTCGGTTTGGCTTTCATTCCGGTGACAATAATCACTGGAACTTTGGCAGCGGAAGGTGGAAATTCATTGACTGCGAACAAGATGCTTCTCTCGGCGCTCTGCACGGGGCTTTGGATTGGGTTTCTGCATGGTAGAATCACTCTGGGGCCTGGTCTTTGGGAGAACAAACCGTTGGCGATTATGCAGGGTGTAATCGCCTTGACCGCATTTCATGTGGTGATTATGCTCTCATCGATTGGCGGAGTTCTTGCCCGTGGTGAAACTCTTACCGATTTACTGCCGGGTGTGCCGCATATGGACTCCTCACCCGATGTCGGAATGGTGGGGTCAATACTCATGCTTCTGCTCGGGACAGTGGCGCTTTGTGCGGTACTGTTCGTGCAACCAAAGGCTCGTCGTCTTCCCGACGAATGAAATGTCTAAGTGAATATCGCTTGCTTCTTTGGCTTGCATTTCACTCTTCCTCGGTTGACTGAGCCATGGGAAATAGGATTTCAGCGAGTGCTGCTGCTTGGTGTTCGGGAGCCAATCCCATCCGTTCTATGTTCTCTCGACCTGCATTTGCCCACTCTGCTCGAGTTTCGGTGTTTGCTGATTCTTCGAGGGCGTTGTGCCATGCCGACCAATCACCGCGTGGTAGCAGACGACCACTCACTCCATCCTCGACAGTGTAGCGGAATCCGCCCTCGTCGACCATCAGTGCTGGTGTTCCTGCTGCTTGAGCTTCGATAGGAGTCAATCCGAACGGCTCTTCACGGGCGAGACTGACTACCGCCCGCGCACCAATGACCAAATCCACTAATTCCTGTTGTGAGAGGCGTGGTTGGACATTCAATTCAACAGCCAATTTTTTCGCCTGCGTTCGCAACTTGCCGAGGTCCGCAGGCGATCCTCCGCCTACAAGTGCCAACGATAGTCCGCTTCCAGCAACCATTTCGAGAGTATCCCAAGTGCCCTTGACATACGATGCGCCGCCGATGGTCACGACATAGTCGCTGTCAGTTTCGCCGTTGCCATCCGTGTCGTCGACTGCACTCTTGTCCCCTTTTTCCTGTGCCGTCTCACTATTGCTCTCCCATACAGAGAGGTCGACGGTCGGAAGCAGAATCCCTGATTCTATGCCGTAAACGAGTGAAATCCGCTCTTGAATCCAACGAGAGTTACCAGAAATCGTACACTTCTTTCGCTTGTCGAGTCTTTGCACGGCCCGCCGGTCGCGGTTGCGTTGCTTGCCTAACAGGAGGTGAGTCAGCGTCAGATTTCGCTTTGGAGTGCCATTGAGAGTCCGGTGTAGGACATCTTCGTAGAGGCCGCGGTGGGGCTCGAGGCAGTGGTAATGGAGGGGCAGATGGGTGGGTGCGAGGCCGGTGAATTCGAGAGAGCCGACCCCACTTGTGACATGGATTGCGTCAACATTCGCCAAGACTTCCCGCAGTCCTCCGCCCTGTTCGCTGAACTCCAGCATCGAGAGCCATCTTCGACCCGCTTGCCTACTCGCCTTTGCACGAAATTCCGCCCAACCACCTCTGGGGACTTCCCACTCTAGGGCTGGGGTAAGGTAGGGGATTCCCACCTCGTCAAGTGCCGTGCGTGCGGTATCGGGAAGGTTTAGGCTGGCGAGAATCACATCGAAGTGGTTCGACCACGCTGGCAGATTGTTCAACAAATCCCGTTCTGCACCGCCGAATTGCTCGAAGGTTCCCTTCACGACGAGAAGCCGTGGAAGTGGTGTCGAACCTCCGCCCATGGATGCTCGGTCGCTTGTCCGTTTAATATCGGCATGGGCTCGCGTGAGCGATGGCGAGGCGAGTTTTGGTCGTACGCGGTGGGGCGCTGCCCCGCGCGAGTGGGCTTGGGCGAGCGCATCACGAGTTGGTTGACCGGCTGAAGGCGGGGGCGATTCCCGGCTACGAGTTGGCCGGCGTCGTCGAGCATCCGGTCGGAGGAAATCCGTTGACTCGCTGGTGGAGGCGGCGTAAGAGCCACCCGAAGGCGGTTCACCGAGCCGTCCGGAAGGGTATCGATGGGGGGAAAGTCGACTTAGTCCATATCACCGACCAAGAGCAGGCTCACCTACTACCGGTTGGACTTGATGTGCCTTGCAGTATCACGGTGCACGATTTGTTTCATCTTCATCCCCGGCAAGTTCTCGGCATCGAAGTTGGCGACCATCGCCCAGGTTCGATTCGAACCAAGGATTTGCGAATTTTGACAGAGTCACTGAATCGGGCGAATCTTCTCATCAGCATCTCGGAGGCGACTGCCGCAGAATGTCGGGCCAACTACAAATTGCCGGATGTGGCGGTTGTTCACCATGCAATCGATTCCACAAATTTCCGAGCGCCCTCCGATTCCGGGTTTGATGGGTTTGTGCTACTTACAGTTGGCAGCGATGAGCCGCGCAAACGGTTGGGATTCGTCAACGAAGTTGTTGATTCGTTGCCCTCCGAGGTAAGAGAAGACCTCGATTTAGTGCAGGTCGGTAGCCATACTAGATTGTCCGACCAGCAGTTGATTGGCGCATATCAGCGGGCAGAAGCGCTGCTTTTCCCGTCCGCTGGCGAAGGGTTTGGTCTGCCCGTTCTTGAGGCGATGGCGGCAGGATGCCCAGTTCTCTGTAGCGACTTGCCCGCCCACAATGAGGTTGCAGACCCCACCATGCTTTTGCCAGCAGAAGAGGTTTCAGCGTGGGTCGATGCGATTGTCGCCCTTCACACCAGTTGGCTAGCGGGCGACAGGGCTTCGCCAGAACCAAATCTGACAGCACTTGCTCGTGCCGACCAGTTCAACATCGAAGCGTGGGGAGAAAAGATGGCCGCCGCTTGGGATTCGATGTTTGCTTGAGGAGGTGGGTACAAAGATGGTCGAAATCGATTGGAAGAAAATCGCCCGTTCCGGAGTTCTTTGGGGTTTCATCGGCTTTGCAATCGGAGCCTCAGTCGTTTGGTGGCCGATGCTCACCGGCTCAACCCTGTTCGGAGCCCTCTTTCAATTCATTTTGGCGACAATCGGCTTCGCCTTCACGCTACGCTCGCAGGTCGGCTGGCTAGCCTTCGGTGGAATAGTCCTCATCGGAATGTCTGGTCTAACTGGGCGTGACCTAAGCGGAAAGCCGTTCGGTCACGCATTCAACTGTTTCACGGCCTTCATTATCGGTTGGTCACTTTCACGCGGACTAATCTATTTTCTACTCGATGCAGCCTTTTTCCGCGGTTCGGTGGCCACCCTCCCCTTTCTCCTCGGCGCTATTTTAATCGCTGGAATTGTCGGCCAATTGACAGTCACTCCCATCTCTTTCCGCAACGATGGATGGTCACCAAAAAACTCTGCCCGCGCCATCTCGCTAACCACCGTTCTGGTAGTCGCGCTCCTCCTCTTTCTACCAAATTTGACTGCGGTGGCAGGCCTGCAGGCCTACCCTCCAGAAAAGCCGAGCACGGGTTATGGAAGCGGTGATTCACCTTACGAGGTGGCGGAGTACTCTTTCTCACCGGAATACCCTGAGAGCATGACCGCGTGGTGGGACGATTGGGCGTTGGAGCAAGAGTGGAAGGTGTATGTTTTCGTGCCGGTGGGGGTGGCGGAGGAATCGGTTGGCGTGGCGGTTCTGTTGCACGGTTACCAAGGTGAACCGTTGGAGTTTTACTACGATTCACTGCTATCTCTTGCCGGGCAAGGATTAGTGGTAATTTATCCGCAATATGTCTCAGATATGGACCTCTCTTCGGTGGCTGACGACTTCGAGCTGAACTACACATTAGGGGGGTCCGACCATCCCCAACACCAGCCGCGCTATACGATGGCTCTGCACGGGGTTGACGCCGCCTTCGACTTCATTGCCGGTGATGCCTCCGTGCGCGAAACTCTCGGGGAGGCTGAGGTAGACACAGACCACCTTTGGATAGGGGGTCACAGCATGGGTGCTGGCACCACATTCTATGTCATGAGCGAGTTGCTTGGGAGGGGCATGGGTTCCGAGTCGTTTGTCGTCGATTTGGAGGCGCCTTGGATTCATGCGACTCAGCCGGAATTGATGGGTAACATGTCGCTGATACCCGACCACGCCCTCATTCAGATAGTTGAATACGAGACTGAACTTGTGGTCGAGAAGTGCATCGGCCGTTGGCAGCACGCTCGTTTGTGGGCGCGTGACAGTGCGACTCCGCTGCCGGCTGAGCAGGTGCTCTTTTTGCAGGTGCAAAACGATTATCGCGGATTTCCTCGGCTGATAGCGTCGCACTATCTGCCAGCAGCAATCATCCGCGAGTCGCTCGCTGACAATTCCTACTATCCTCGTTTGGAAGCGCAAGCGGATTACATCGCTTCGTCAGCGTGGGATGATGAGGATGGGGCTGATGCGGCAAAACAGTGGTTCATGACTGAAGGCGAGATGACCGATTTGGGTGAATGGTCTGATGGTGTTGCGGTAAAGCCAATCAAAATCGTTGAGTCTCCGCTTGAGATTGATGACGGTGCGCTCGAAGCATGCCCAACATCGCCCGCCATAGCGGGCGATACTGAAGATTGAAAATGATGTGAATCCAATCGCTTTAGAGGAAGATTTCCTTGCGGAAATCGACTCTATGCGCTCTCGCTCGACTGAACCCTTTGGGCAAGTTCACACGCGAAAGTGAGAAGCCATGGTTCAGCTCAAACGAAGAACTGATGTGTAGACAATCGACCACTATCTGCTCAGTGTCTCAGTGTCGCCGTGCGAGGTTTGAATCGAGTTTACACCGTTGGGAGTCGGTAATTCTGCGGCGGCGCTATCCCCAAATCCTTTGGAAACTCCCGAGTGGCAGTGGGGAGGGTGACCGGAATCATCTCCTTGCCAATTAGGGCGACCCGGCTCTCTCGCCTTTCCGAAAGAACCTCACGACCGACCAGTGGGGCGAGATTGTGGGCGAACTCCATGACCTCAGTGTGTGCAGGCATGTCGTCAATCGAATGGTTGTTCTGCGAGTGGCCGACATAGACGTAGCCTTTCGCCTCGATGAAGTTGGGGTCGGCGATGTTGTCCAGCCTCGCGTAGTCCTCGTGATGGCCCAGTGAGTGGTTCTTGATGAGGGTGTGGCGGCAGACCGTGCGGGTGTCGAGGGAGGGAAGGATAGCGAGCGTTTCCTCAAGTTTTTCCCACGCGTTCTGGTTGAACTTCGGTTTGCAGAGTTTGTTGAAGAGTTCCTTGTTCGGCGCATCCACACTGACATAGAGTTGGGTCGGAAGCGGGTCGAGATTCTCAATCACCTTCGGCAGGCTGCCGTTGGTAACTAGGAAAGTGCTCACTCCGTGGTCATGGCAAATTTCCAAAAATTCACCGAGCCGTGAATAGAGGGTCGGCTCGCCGTTTAGGGAGATTGCGACATGTTTCGGGTTCTGCGCTGCCTCCCATTTCTCGAGTGGGACATTTGGGTTTCCTTTGAAGCCGGTAAGAAGGCGGCGATGGCCTCTCACGCTCTCGTAAAAGAGGTGCTCCGGGTCGTCGTCGATTCGGTTGAGTGTCTCGGAATGTGGCTCTCTCCAGCAGTAGGTGCAGGCGAGGTTGCAGGTGTCGACATTGGGCGCCATCTGCATGCAGCCTGAAGACTCAATTCCGTAGAATGTCCCCTTGTAGCAGTGGCGGTCGTTCTTGAGGTCCTCCTTGGTCCAGTGGCATACCTTGACGCCGCCGTGCTCTCCGACTAGTTGGTAGGACTGCTTCGACAACTTGGCCGCTATCTTCGGCTCAATTAGGGAAACACCCTCGTTTTGGGTGAACGGATTTCCTACGGGCGGGCTTTGCAAATTCGCACCTCCGACAACACATTCCCACAGTGGGGCAGTGTCAGATATACGACGCCAAAGGCGGCTCAGTATTCAATTCGCCGGCGTCGAAGGATAGCAGCCGCGGCTAGCATCGTGAGCGCCGCAGGCAGTCCGAAGCCGGGCAGTTTCCAATCCGTCTCTGAACTGTCGTCGCCGTAATCATCGTCGTAATCATCTGGAGTTTCAGGCAACTCCTCGTCGCCATCACCCGGCTGGAAAGGCGGGTTGTCGGACGGTTCAAAGTCAGGAATCCCGCCATCAACCGTCTGACAAATCCATACATCCTTGGTGCTGTTGTAGGCGACCTGATTTCCTTCTGTGTAGAAAGTGATGGTTTCCCTATGGTCTTGTAGCAAGATTCGTTCGGTTGTCGGCCAAAACTTCTGGCAGTACTCGACCTTTCGGTCGCCGTAGTCGTTGGAGTATTCGCTGCTCGGATGACCGCCTGAAACGCCGTCCGGGTCGGTCATCCAAGTGCCATTCTCGTTGTGCTGGTTCACCTTGCCCGGCCACAGTGAAATTCGTGGGGTGGTGTCAACATCATCGCCAGTTCCGTTGTCAGTTCCATTGTCACCGGTTTGGTCGTCGGGAGGTTCTTCCTGGTCGTCGGGTGGTTCGTCTTCTCCACAGAGGGCCGTGCCGAGGCAGTGGTTGGTGTGGAGCATCCGCATTGGCGAATTGGAGGAAAAGCGAATCATGTCGAGTTGAGAGTCGGTGATTCCCCGTCTCGAAGTGACATCCTCGTACGGTGGAGTGATGTAACTCATCAAGTTCGCAACTGTTCCGTTTTCAAAGAATATCTTGTCCTCAAGCAAGGCGTGATTGGAGTCCAGTCTAATGATTGGGTCATCGTTATAGCGGCATTGTCCAACATCCGAAATTGAATTCCAGTGGCAATTTATACCCCCCCAATCGGAGACACCCTGCTCGTAGTTTCGCTCAAAGTTGGTGCGATAAACGGTTTCCCCTGACTCTCCAGTTTGGACGAAGTCAGAGAGATTCTCGAATGGCTCATGGTCGCCGCTGTAGAGGAACTCCCAAAGCGGCCAGAAGAATGAATCCGTCATCAAGTCTTGAAATTCTGTTAACGATTGGTCGCTGTCGTCGTACGATAGATAGGGCTCTCCTAATTCTCCCGACCAATCATCTCCGATAATCGCTTTCAAGGCCTCTCCACCACTCCCCATTCGCTCCCATCGCTGTTCGAATCCGAAGTCAGCAACTGAGGTGTCGTAGTCAGGCGCATGGGTGTGACTGATGCCGAAGTAGTGACCCATCTCGTGGGGGAAGGTCGAGCCAATCGGGCTGTTCATCTGGCTGGTCTTGAGTTCGATGCCTCCACCCCGGCTGATGTGGAACTCTGGTGTTGGACCACCACTCCGTCCTGAGGCGTCGAGATTCGGCCGTACTACGATAGTTATCGACTCGGAGCGGGCTCTTGATGCGAGCCTGAACATACCACCCGTGTTGTAGCTCGAGTCGAGCGTGATGTTGTCAAGTTCCTCTTGTGAGACATATCGCTCGGCCATTTGCGCCTTCAACTCTGCTAGCGCGGTCGCCTCATCCTCAGAGAGGCCAAGTTGCGCCCGCAAGTCGGGGAGAGCCTCACGCAGGGTCCACTCCTCGTAGTAGTCGCCAGACTCTGCAACGGCGTTCGGGATGACTACCTCCTCACCGTTCTGGAACTGAAAGTTCCACTGTCCAAATACCGCATTCAGGTTTGCTAGTTGAGTATCGGTCCAACCGTCGGGAATCTCTTCGGCGCTGACGTTCAAAAATACCCAGCGCAGGTCGTAGAGGCGTCCGGTCGGCGCTTCTAGGTAGTAGGAGGCGCAATCCGCCTCTTCAGTTGTCGAGAGAGAATTTTCCTTGTGGCCGAACCAGCAGTCAGCCCAACCTATCGTCGGTTCTTCGCCCTCATGGGCGCTGACCTGTGACACTGGAATCAACATCAAAAGCAACAGGGCGACGAGAATCATTGGGGTTGCGCGACGGCGTTTCATGATTCACTCCACAGCGGTCACAAACCATCAACCCTGCCCTCTTACGGAATCATGCGAAATTTCCGCTTTGGTAGTCGATGAAAGCCTGCCGAATCTCCGCCTCGGTGTTCATCACAAACGGCCCATACCTCGCAATCGGCTCGTCGAGCGGCTCCCCGGCCAAGAGCAGTAGTTCCACCCCTTCCTCAGCATCTTCGGGAACAGAAAATGTGACTTCGTCACCCTTTGAGAGAATCGCCATTTCGCCATCCTCCACCAACTCCACCCCCTCTTCAGCACCAACCTTGACAGCCCCGCCAAAGCAGTAGACCAACCCATTCAACTCGTTGGGAAGTGTTTGTTTGAGAGAGCCCCCGGGAAGCATGGAAACATGGAGGTAGGTGATTGGAATGACCGTCTCGATGATCGCCGACACTCCAAGGCACTCGCCCGCGACCACTACAGCTCGCACGAGCCCGTCATCCGACTCGGCAACCGGAATCTCATCGGCAGGAACATCTTGGTATCGCGGTTCCATCATCTTCTTCTCAGCAGGAAGGTTGACCCAAATCTGGAAGCCGTGCATTACACCGCCCGATTTCAGAAACTCCGGGTGCGGCAGTTCAGAGTGAACCACCCCTCGACCAGCCGTCATCCACTGCACATCCCCTGGCCCCATGACTCCCGAATTACCTCCGGAGTCCTCGTGGCACATCCGGCCTTGCAGAATGTATGTCACGGTCTCAAACCCTCGATGTGGGTGTGCGGGAGCGCCAATCGCTTCCCCCGGAGGCCAATCCACCGGCCCCATCTCATCTAGCAACAGGAAGGGATCAGTAAGTCGACCAAGTGCTGCTGGTCTGCGAACCGGAAATCCTCCACCCTCCAACAGGCGATGGGTGGGAACAATTGAGTGAATCCCTCGATTCATGTGAATCGTTCCTCAGCGCATGCGGTGCATTGTCGGTCCACGGTCGGACTTCTGGTGGTGTCTCTTGTGGTTGCCCTTGCGGCAATCTTCGCCGCTCTCTAGGCATTCTTCCATCTTGAGTAGGTGAGACTCAATCTTGCTGAGCGTGTTTGCATCTACATCGCATTCGTCGTTAGCCATGCAGGACTGCACCAGTTCGAGTTTGTTGGCGATTTTCTCGGAATGGAGGTCGGCCCGTTCCTCGTCGGTTAGATTGTCGTGAGTCTTCCAGTCGGATTTCTTTTCGCAAGAATCCCGGTTATCTCTGCACATTTCGAGGTTTGCCAACCTCTCGGTTAGCCTCTCCCTAATCTCAGGGAGTTCGTCGCCATAGGCGTCGCAGTCATCGTCTGCCATGCAGGCGTCAACCATGACCAGTCGCAGATCCAACTTGATCTGCTTCTTTTCCATGTGCTTGGCCTTGAAGTCGAAGCCATCCGAGTCGACCACTGTCGCACCGCCGATTGCAGCCATCAGTAGCGAAATCACCATGAAGAACTGCGATAATATCTCTGCCATACTTCCCCGAGGTGGGCTTAGGCTATCAAATTGCACCCTACGGGTGAATCCTCATTCTTGTTGAACGATTTTGACGCCCTTGGGCCATAGAACCAGAATCAGGGTCCGCTCACGGGTCTTCGGATTGTGGGTGGTCTCTGGGTCCATCCAGACGATGCTGCCTGCCGGGTAGGTACCGAATTCGTCGTACACCTCGCCAGTGAGGACAAGGTATGCTTCGCCGCCCGGGTGCATGTGGGGCATGAAAGCCTCGACTTCGACCTCCGCATCAGCGTCGTACAGAACCAGGGAACACTCCCCCTCTCGCTTCAGCCTCCCGAGCCGTACGCCCGTTCCGAAATCCTTCCAGCGGATGTTTTCCTCCATCCACTCCTTGTCGATGGTGAATCCGAGCCAGGGTGACAGGTCGTGGCTGAATGACATCGAATCCTTCCAATTGGTTACACCCCATGAGCCTTCGCGCGTAGCCTTGATGGCAGATGGAGTCCTGTGGCACTTCATGGTAGGCATCGTCTATGTCCCGACATTCCCGCCAGCGTCGCCTTACGAGGCGTATCTCTACCTGCTCGTAATACCACTTTTACTGCGTTTGATTCTGGTACTTCCACCGCTCATCGACCTTATCCAAAAGTTCTCGCCTGACAAGATGATTATCTGGCAGGCTGTTCGTTCGTTGAAAATAAAGGGACTTTGGGTAATCGTCGTCAACGAAGTTCTCGCAATTTTCCTGCCATTCATTCTTGCTTTCTACGCACGCACATTGTTTCAGCCGATTGGCTGGCCAGACTGGGCGCTAGTTCCTACCAAGGGCATCTACGCCCTAGCCATCACGGCGGTTCTCTGGCTATTCGTCGATTTCCTTAGAGTTTCACGAACTCGTAAATTGATTCGCTCAGTGTCCGAACGCAATCGAGTTGTGGTCAGAGCAGCGGCACAAGGAGTCGTACGCGCACGCGGCGCACTCGGATTCTTTGAGAAACTCAGCATTAGAAATCTGCTTGGTATGAAGAGAGAAGAACAGTTGGAAGAGGCCGGTGTGGATCCACCTAAGAAATCGTTCTTTGGCTCGGTTTTGGGCGTCGGTTCGGATGCGGGCGAAAAGGGACTTGAGGTCGCTGATGCTGCGCTTGGAGTGGTTCGCGACCAAGCCTCAAAACTTTCGGGTAAAATGGATGGTGAACTACAGAAGGGAGTTAGTGAACAGTCCAAAGTTGCTCTCAAGTTGATGGTTCGCGATTTAATCATGAGCCTTGCTCCAATCGTGGTCCTTGTGGGTCTTCACAACATTTGGTGAGCAGTTCTTCAGTAGCCCAATAGTTACGGCAGGTTCAAGCCATTGAACGGCCACCAGT
>Ga0209403_10000366_pt1 | contig 68872 bp, 65 predicted proteins | sample ArcticOcean_MG_C_8_FD_187440 | JGI IMG/M metagenome (GOLD analysis project Ga0209403, IMG submission 187440) | Marine microbial communities from western Arctic Ocean - ArcticOcean_MG_CB11_86 (SPAdes) (version 2) | ecosystem: Environmental > Aquatic > Marine > Oceanic | place: Arctic Ocean...
GACTACGTTGGACCCAGCATCGTCGCTGCGACTGCGAATATGCCAACAGGAAGCAGTGCCGTTTTTGCCCGACGGGGCCGGTGGCTGGTGGTGCGGCTCCGCAGCAAGGAATTGTCGGCCGTGACTGATCTCAGTTTGATTCGCAATCGCGTGCTCATTTCTTATCGCCGCAATCTCGCCCAAGCATCGCTAACCCAATATGTAAATCAATTGCGTCAAAGGGCAGATGTCACGGTGTCGACGCCTTGAAGAGGTTTCTGTCATTCGGCCTATTTGTAGCCGTTATGATCACCATCGCATCTGCAGCACTGGCGCACACTCGTAGCGAAAGCTTCTCCCACTGGCACCTGTCAGAAACGGGCATCGCCGGCACCATAACCATCCCTGTAAGAGAGGTCATGGCTCTGTACGACGGTGGTAATGCATCAATCTCGCCGCAAATACTTTTCAAAACACATCTCGAAGAATCAACACAGGTCTTTTCGTTGAGCCAGGCGTGCACGCGAACGTCCAGTACCAGTCTGCAGGCCGCCAGTGGCTTTGTCTCGATTGAATTACAATATGATTGCCAAATCGAAGCGCCTGACAGGCTTCATTATCGAGCGCTATTTGCGATTGCACCCGCACATGTGCACTACGCAAAGCTACATCGTGACGGTCTGTTGTTGAATGAAGCTTTGATTACAGACTCTGCCGACACGTTGCAGGTCAGCGATTTCAATTCAGATCAATCATGGTCGTTCGCAGCCTTTTTTAAGATCGGTCTGGCGCATATTGCCGGCGGCATTGATCACATCGCGTTTCTCCTAGGCTTATTGCTGATTGCCGGATCAGTCGGGCGGAGTATCGTCGCAGTAACCGGCTTTACGATTGGACATTCCATCAGTCTTGCTGCGGCCGTTCTTGGCTACGTACGCGCAGATGGCCAGCTTGTTGAGGCATTTATCGGGTTGACCGTCGCACTAGTCGCAATCGAATTTTTTGTACGGGGAGAACGCATCAGCAAGAGCGTCGCATTTGCCACCTTATTTTTTACCTGGGCGATAGGCGCGATCGCGTTCTCGGTAAGCTCGATAAGCCTGATATCGAGTGTCGCCTACACGGGAATTGGCATCTTTGCCGCATGCTATTTGTTGCTATCTACGGCCATAAGCCGTGCCAACGATCAACGCGGCGCGACGTTTCTATTGGTTACAACCACGGTATGCTTCGGCCTTATTCATGGCTTCGGATTCGCAGGGTTTCTTATGGAAACCGGCCTATTAGGCACGCCCCTCTTTGTACCGTTACTGGGTTTCAATCTAGGTGTGGAGGTAGGCCAATTAGTTATCGTTGCTTTGACATTACTTGGCGCTGATCTTCTGCGTCGTCATATGCATCGATTGCTGCCGCAATATGCAGCAGCGGGATTGTGTGCATTTGGCGTTTTTTGGTTCGTCGAACGTACCATTGCCTAACTGAATTGCTAAACGAATTCTGGAGAATACTAGCGCTCGAGGAGTTGTAGTTTGTCTTTCACTTCGCGCCAGTCGTCAGCATCAGCAGGCGCATCTTTCATCTCAGTGATGACAGGCCAGTCCTGCGACAGTTCAGCATTGAGCTCGATAAATTTCTCCTGACCTTCCGGCAACTCATCTTCTGAAAAAATTGCCTCAACCGGGCACTCGGGCTCACACAAAGTGCAGTCAATGCATTCATCCGGATCTATGACGAGCATATTTGGCCCCTCATGAAAACAATCCACCGGGCACACCTCAACGCAATCAGTCAATTTGCACTTGATGCAGCTCTCGGTTACTACGAATGTCATGTTGGTTGTCCTTGGGATCGATCGAATACCGGCTCAAAGTTGCTGGCACGGGTACGCGGAACGTAACGCTATGCGAACTCCCCTGCCAGTTCAACCCCGCGTTAGATAATTAAGGTAATTAGCCTGGTTCGGCGTCGTGGACGTAAGCGGCTAATAGGTCCAGAGCATCAAGCAGCACGCCATCAACCGGTGCGGCGATTGAATCAAGCCCACCTGGCATGTAGCCGCCGATGGCGTATTCGATTGTGACCAGCGTTCCTTTATCCGCAGTTTCAAATTCCCACGTCATATTGCCCGCCACCCCCATCAACCCGAGTGGACCAAGGCCGCCGTTAAAACGAACTAATACGCCAGGATTTATGAAACTGATCGAAAGGTGGACTAAGCCAGCGCCCTCGCCCAAGCGTTCACAAAAACAACCTAAAACACGTGCATCCATATACAGATTTGCCGCGTCTCCGGAGACCGTGTGATCACTGCTCCACCAGCTGCCTACCCGTGCCATCGCGGCATGGTAAACAACACCTCGGTCCGCCTCAATCAGTACAGTATTTTTCACTGTGAATCCGTTTGAAGCCGAATCTAATACCTCCGCGAACACAGAGCTATAGGTAAAAATGGCTATCAGGATTGAGCTACGAAGAATGGCTTTCGCCTGCCGCATCAGAGTTCCTCAAGAAAAATACAGACTGTAGAAATTCAAATTCGCCCCCAATTGCTTAGGAGGCTCGCTAGAACGGTATGTCAGAATAACTGAATTGGAAGAAAAGTCTCCATCAGAAAGAGCACACCGATAACGGCGGTACCGACATAACATCTCCTAGCGGCTTTCACAGTGTATTCCGGTCTCTTTGCGAGTGTGGCATCCATTATTGACGCCATCGCCTGAATGGGTACTGAAACTGTATAACTTTTTGTTTTTAAAGGATTATTTTTATCAACCAGGATTCTGAAAACCAATGGGTGAGCGTTTTCGAGAGCACATCGAAGCCAGACTGCTCTGATCGCAGCCTCGTCCTGCAATCAATAGGCATCCCGTACCAAATATTCGCCACCGAAGATTCTGTGCATTTGCTGGTTCCAGCCGAATTGACTGAGAAAGCCAAATTCGAATTGTGGCAATACGAACAAGAGAATCGCCAGGTAAAAGCACCGCCTCCCCGATTGACGCCAGTTGTGCAAAACGCAATTCCTGGGGTCATCGCTTATCTTATTGTTATCACCCTCGTCGCGGTTTTGGCGGGTGAGGCAATTTTCGACCGCAACTGGTTTACTGCCGGCCGCGTCGATGGCGTCCTGATTCGTGACGGGGAATGGTGGCGCGCAATCACCGCACTTACGCTACATTCGGGTATCAAACATTACGCCGGCAATGCGGTGTTTGGCGCTTTTTTTGGCTACATGGCGGGTCGGGTACTGGGTTCAGGTGTCACCTGGTTTGCAGTCATCATTACAGCCTTTGGCGCCAATTTATTGAATACCTTGCTGCTGGATTCTTCGCATCGCTCAATCGGCGCATCTACTGCTGTGTTTGCTGTATTGGGAATACTGGCCGGGTTTGTGTGGCGCAGCCAGCTCATGAAACAGGATCGCTGGGCCTATCGCATCGGTCCGATTGTCGGTGGGCTTGCGCTGCTCGCCTATACTGGCACGGGCGATGCAAACACTGACGTTGGCGCGCACGTAACGGGTTTTGCCTGTGGATTTGCAGGTGGACTCGTCCTTACGTCGCTGTACCGATATATTCCCGCAAAGAAAGTACAACAAACCTGCGCATTGTTGGCTATCGGGCTTATCAGTGGCGCCTGGATGCTGGCTCTTTAGAGACTGGGCCTGATCACCCTATCGCATGTAGACTCCGGGACTCGACAGATCGATCTGCTAGGACCCAAATGCGGTGAGACACTTCTTGCTATTTCTACTAGGCATTGCGCTTGTAGCAGCCGTGATCATGCGCGTTCGCTATGGCGGCGGCGAGCCGTATCCGGATCTTTCCACTCCACCGTTGTTAGAAGCGTCTGCGCTTGAAGAAGTTCTGAGTTATCCCGAACCCATTGGCAACGTTGCCGTCAGTGCAGACGACCGTGTGTTTTTTACGGTTCATCCTGAGTCTCGGCCGCAAGGCAACAAACTTCTCGAATGGGTTGCAGGCGCAGCAGTGCCTTTTCCCAACGGATCGGTCCAACCGCAACTCTTTGACACCGTTCTGGGTATTGTCATCGACCGACAAAACAGATTGTGGTCAATTGACAATGGTAATCATGGATTTGGCAGCGTGCGCCTTATCGCTTTGGATCTCGACGACGGAAGCATCGTGCACGACCACGAATTCAGCGCGGAGATCGCGCCATCAGGGTCTTTTTTACAGGACTTGCAGGTAACTGCAGATGGTCAAACTGTTTTCATCGCGGATGCGAGTGTCTGGCGAAAGAAACCTGCAATCATTGTTTATGACGTCGCCTCACGGTCGGCCCGTCGTATCTTAGACTCGCATGAATCCGTGTCGGCGCAGAATTACCTGATTCGAAATCCGATTCGCGATATGACATTTGCTGGCGGTATCGTCAATCTCAAAACGGGTGTCGATGGAATCGCGATCGATCACAAGAACGACTGGTTGTATTTCGGCGCCGTCAGCCACAGCGATCTTTTCAGAGTAAGTGTAGCCAATCTCGTCGATGCCGCCCTGCCCGACCGACAGTTACAAAGTGAAGTCGAACGGTTTAGCCGCAAACCACTTAGCGACGGATTGAGCGCTGATATTGATGGCAATGTTTATGTAACGGACGTCGAACATGGATCGGTATTTGTAGTTGGCCAGGATCGCAAGCTGAAAACACTGATTCGTTCAGCGAAAATTCGCTGGGCCGACGGGCTCTCGTTTGGACCGAACGGATGGCTATATTTGGCCGACAGTGCAATCCCCGAACTCGTGCTTAAGTCTAGGGAACATATACACTCCCGCGGCCCGCACTACATTTATCGATTTCAGCCGGGCCACGTTGGCACGCCCGGACACTAGCCCAAAGTTTTTATGAACACTCCGGACCAGACCTCCCATTCTCAAACAACCTGGAAACCGCCGATGCAGGTAGCAATCCTGTACGTACTCATTGTCCTTATTTGGGGCTCCACCTGGATCGCGATTACTTTCCAATTGGGCGTTGTTGCCGAAGAAGTATCCGTTGCCTATCGCTTTCTTTTGGGCTCGATTGCTCTTTTCATTTACGCGTGGCTAACCGGACGCCAAATCAAAATTCCGCGACATCAGTATGGCAATGTCATTATCACTGGCGCCTTGATGTTTTCCGCCAATTATCTATTCACCTATTACGCAATCAACTACGTAACATCGGGCCTGGTTGCGGTTTCTTTTAGTTTGCTCGTTGTCGGCAATGCGCTTTTCGAACGGTTGTTCTTTAAGACACCGCTGGAACGACGCCTCTTGGTTGCCTCAACTTTGGGAGTCGTTGGTATCTCCTGCATATTCTGGCCCGAGATAGCCTCGTTGAGCCTTCAGGACCGATCGGTTATGGGCGTTGTCCTTGCCCTTATCGCCGTGCTATTCGCTTCGCTCGGCAATATGGGCGCAATTCGCAACAATCGACGGCAGCTGCCGGTCGTTGCGGTGAATGCGCACGGCATGGCCTGGGGTGCGCTCGTTTCAGCCTTGGTCGCGATTGCGATGGGTCGTGAGTTCAGCTTTTCATTTGAAACCGGCTATGTGCTGTCGTTGGCATACCTCGCGATTTTTGGTTCGGCCGTCGCGTTTGGCTGCTATCTCGCCTTACTGCGCATGATCGGGTCCGCGCGGGCCGCTTATTCTTCAGTCCTTTTCCCAATTGTTGCCTTATTGATATCTACCGTCGCCGAGAACTATCAATGGTCGGTCCTGGCATTTATCGGCATCCTGTTTATCGTCGCCGGCAACTGGCTCACATTATCCCAAATTAAGAGGAATTGATGCATGAATGATACGACTATGACAGCGCTGGATCAGATCGACTGGAACAGCATGCTCACATCGACCAAAACAGTCGCCATCAGTTTTGGCGGCAAACTTCTTGTCGCACTGATCATTTTCTATGTCGGGCGCATTGTCGCGAAAATGCTGGTTAAAGGCATTCACAAAATCATGCGGGCACAAGAAGTCGATCAAATTCTCGAGACGTTTGTCTGCAACCTGGCCTACTGGATGGTGATGGTTTTCGTCATCATCGCCGCCATTAGTCAAATTGGAGTACAAACGACATCGCTCATCGCTGTGATGGGCGCCGCTGGTCTTGCTATCGGCCTCGCGCTGCAGGGTTCCCTGTCCAATTTTGCTGCCGGCGTTCTGATCGTAGTTTTCCGCCCATACCGCATGGGAGATTTCGTCGAAGTAGCCGGAATTTCTGGTTCTGTGGTGCAAGTGCAAATCCTGTCGACCATATTGAAGACGGGGGATAACAAACAGATTGTCGTTCCCAACGCGCAAATCATGAATAGCATCATCACCAATTATTCGGCCAACAATACGCGTCGCGTCGATATGATAATTGGCGTCAGCTATGACGATAACTTAGACAAGGTTCGTGACACTTTGCGCGAACTGGTCAATGCAGACAGTCGGATCATGCAAGACCCTGAATGTTTGATTGCCGTTGCTGAATTGGCGGACTCCAGCGTAAACTTTTTCGTTCGACCGTGGGTCGCGTCGTCGGACTATTGGGCCGTTAAGTTCGATTTAACAGAGTCAATTAAGAAGCGCTTTGATCAGGACGGAATTTCGTTCCCGTTTCCGCAACGGGATGTACATCTATACAAACAAGAATAGATTACTTCGTTGGGTCGGCAATGACGACTACGTTATTTTTAAAAAGCTGCGCATTGCGCGGCTTTTTTTGTCGGCTAGTCAGTCACATCCGGTTCGATAAAACACCACTTCAAATCGGGGATTTCTTCTTTCAGTCGTCGTTCGAGCACATTAATGTCCTCGACCGCCTGATCAATATCGATACCCGATTTCAATCTAATTTTAGCTGCCAATAAAGTATCCGGACCAAATTGCAGTGTTATTGCGTTGAATACTTCAACGATGTCCTCGTCGTCCCGAATGATGTCATCGATAGCCTTTTGAATAATCGGATCTGCTGATCGTCCAACCAGCAATGAACGAACGCGAATCGTCAGGAACACTGAAATGACGATCAAGATAACGCCAATGCACATTGAACCGATTGCATCGAATACCGTGTTTCCGGTGATCGACGCAAGCGAGATAAAAAACAACGCCAATGCCAATCCCAATAGCGCGGCCACATCCTCACCGAGCACAACGACTAACTCCGAACTGCGCGTATGTTTAAGCCACTCACGAAAGGGTCGCTCGCCCCGAATTAGTGATATTTCTCGCAAGCAGCCAAGGAGCGAAAATCCTTCGAGCACAACGGCAACCGATAGGACACCAATCGCTATCCAAACGTTAGATAAGGGTTCTGGATGATTAAACTTATGTACGCCCTCATAGATCGAAAATAGGCCGCCTAAGCTGAACAACATCAGCGCAACAATAAAACTCCAAAAATAACTGGATTTACCGTAGCCCAAAGGATGTTCGGGGTCGGGTGCCTTTTGGGACTGGCACAAGCCCAAATACAGAAGTACCTGATTTCCAGTATCGGCATACGAGTGAATCGCTTCGGCGAGCATGCTGCCAGACCCAGTAACCCAGGCCGCCCAGGTTTTCGCCACCGCGATACCACCGTTTGCGATGAAGGCGTATAGGATTGCGCGCGCGGTTCCGCCGTGTTTGGAATTTGACATAGTGACTCGTTTTTTCTTACGTCAACCAATGAATGGTTATTGCGTTGATATATTATGGTGCCGAGCTTACCCGGGCTGATTCGGTAAGACCAAGAGCATAGCAATCACGGAGCGTCCATGAAAATCACACTTAGAAGCTTCATCCTGCTAATCATCAGTGCATGGGCAGCCGGTTGCGCGTCCTATCCGGATCCAATCATCGACATGAAGGGTGTCAATCCCGTGGCGATGGAACAAGACTGGAACGAATGCGAATCGTATTCGGATCAGGTCATCATCGGAAAAGGCGCTGCGAAAGGCGCTGCAGGCGGTGCCGTCACGGGTGCTGCGACCGGTGCGATCGGTGGCAACGCTGAGCAGGGTGCCGGCTATGGCGCGATTTGGGGCGCAGCACGATCAACCTTAGAGGGTGATCGAGAAAAACAAAACGTTTTCAAACGTTGCATGCGCGGACGCGGTTATCGCGTGTTGAATTGATCGTATTGAACTGATCGAAGTTCGAACAACGCAACAAGCTTGACCACCGGCGAGCACTGGAATACTGTATATAAGCACAGTAATGGTATTCGAGTGGCGACAAGAACCGACATTACGGCACATAAAGGACGCGGCTCGGTATCGCGCCTGACGGGCCGATTTGAGCGGCGGCAAGTCGAGCTCAATGAAGACGAGTTTGCCACTGAGATCGCACCTCAGACGGTCCTTCGGCCTATGCAGGCGAAAACCATCGTCAGCCACAATAGCTCACCCGACATTCCGTTTGACCGCTCAATAAACCCCTACCTCGGGTGCGAACATGGCTGCGTTTATTGTTATGCGCGCCCGAGTCACAGCTACCTGGATCTGTCGCCGGGCCTCGATTTCGAAACCCAGATATTCTATAAGCCGAATGCCACCTCAAGACTCGTCGCCGAATGGCAAAAACCCGGTTATCAATGCCAACCGATTACCATCGGCGCCAATACGGATCCTTATCAGCCTGCCGAGAAAAAACTCGAAATCACACGAAATTTGCTAAAATTGTTTCTGCGCCACGAGCATCCGGTCAGCCTTATTACCAAGGGCGGATTAATGGCTCGGGACCTCGACATTTTGGCGAAATTGGCTGATAAACGCCTGGTATCGGTTGCGGTGAGCATTCCAACCATGAATGCGGACCTCAAGCGAATACTTGAGCCGAGAGTACCGGCGGCAAACGTCAGGTTTAAATTGATTGAGAAGCTGGCCGCGATTGACGTGCCGGTAAGCCTGCTGCTGGCACCCGTGATTCCGGCCATTAATGATGCCGAAATTGAGACTATATTGGATCGAGCAGCAGCCGGTGGAATCCAAAATGCGAGCTGGATATTGCTGCGCCTACCGCACGAGCTCAAACAGATTTTCGCTGACTGGCTTGCCACTCACATGCCCGACCGGGCCACACACGTGATGAGCCTGTTACGGCAAGCCGGCGGCGGCCGAGACTACGATCCGCGCTTCGGTAAACGGCAGCGCGGCAGTGGTCCGTATGCCGATATGATTGGTAGACGCTTCACGACGGCCTGCAAAAAGCTTGGCATAAGGTCGGGTCGCCGGAAAGAAACGCTGGACTGCAGCCGATTTCGGCCTCCCGGGCAGCAGCAAATGACTCTCGGGTTCGACTGATCCTGTATAATTGCCAGCATTGATTTGCGGCCTACGCCAAGATCATTTAGAACAAGAACTATTAGATCGTGCGGCAGTCCTAACGAGAGGTTCAGGCAAAAAGTGACAACCATGACGAAGTTGAAAATCCTCGGATCCTCAAGAATCTCACTGGCGGTGGTAGCGGCAATCGCTCAACTGCTGTCCGGCCAGGCCTATGCGCAGTCAGCTGAGGATGATGAAGCCCTCGTTGCGCCTATCGAACTCGATAACCGCCTTCCAGAGGACGATGGCGTCGCCCCGGAAGACGAGTTTGAGGACCTGATATTCGATGCAGATACGGTAAGCTACCGACTAGTAGAAGACGACTCCGGTGACGACTGGATGGAGCCGCCGCCGCAAAGCGAACAAGATAGTGCAGAACTCAAACGCCTCTTCGAACTCTATCGCGATGCGCTGGCCAACAAGAACTATGTAGAAGCCGATACGTTGGCAAAACGTGTAGTTGAATTATCCATCCAGCTCAACGGACTGGACAGCCACGACTCGGCTAAAGCAATAACCAATCTTGGAATCGCGCAACACAACAACAAAGACTATGAAGCAGCGCAGCTGAACTTTACGGCCTCGATAAACATTATTGAACGTATCGACGATCGCCTCAGTATCGCTTTGGTAAATCCATTGCAAGGTCTTGCCGCAACACAAGCCGCAACGGGCAGACCCGATCTGGCCACTCGATCGTACCAACGGGCCATACATGTAACCCATGTCAATGACGGCCCGCATAACGCCGGCCAAGTCGATTCGTTGGAATCGATGGCCGAGCTCTATATTTCGATGGGCGAGATTAAAGACGCATCGAGTATTCAGCAGAATATATTCTCAATTCAGTCACGCAACATTGATCCCACCAGCCTCGACATAATTCCCGCGATGGAAAAGAGAGCGGAATGGCAGCATCGCTTGCAGTTCTACGATAATGAGCGCGCAACCTGGCGACGACTCATCCAAATTCTCGAAAAACACCATGGAAATAAGAGCCTGGAATTAGTTGAGCCACTAAAGAAGCTTGGTCGTTCGTACCTATTTGTCAGCCTAGCCGAGTACGACTTTCAAACTGACGTCTCAACGGCCTCCGGAGAAACTTACTTAAGGCGCGCGAACAGAATCGCCGACGAAAATCCAGACTCGAATTGGGAAATCGTCGAAGACACATTGCTGTCACTTGGCGACTACTACATTTTGTCGGGTCGTCCGAACCGGGCAGCCAGAGTTTACCTCGAAGCCTGGGCCGTTTTGTCGGATGGTGAAGAGGAAGATCGACTGGTTATTCGCAAAGATCATCTAGAAGAGCCTCACATTCTGCAAAGGGTCTATCCAGCACGCTATTACAACAGTTTACGAGAAGACGACGGCAATCAACCGCCTGGCAACTTCGAGACTGGCTCTATTGTATTTGGCTATTCGGTGGGCGCGAACGGTCGCATCAATAATTTGATACACCTGGAAACACAACCAGCCGAGATTGAGGATTTCGCGCAGCCGGTCGCGCGCAGTCTGAGACGTCTGATCTACCGCCCTCGCTTGGAAGACGGCAGGCCCGTCTCAACCCATGAGTTTGTTTACACTCACGAGTTTTTCTACCGCCCACCTGATATCAAAGAGAAAGTGGAAGCCCTCGAACCTGCCGCTAACGAAGACGATGAAAAAGGCGATGAAACTAGCACTCCGATGCTGAATGAATCGATAGAGGGATCAACTACGGAACAACCGGAATCAGCAAACGAAGAGGTCACATAACGATCCGCTCCAACTGCGATTTGGATTAATTTATAGCAACCGTCAATTCTGAATCTCACAACGGAATGTAATGAGTAAACAACGGATAAGAATTACAAAACCGATTGGGCAAACCCTCAAAACGATTGCGTGCCTGCTCGTTTTTCAAAGCATTGCAGAAGCTGCTTGTGATGAAGACTGGCTATTCCTGGACATCACGCGTGACGGCGACGTCCGTGAATTGCACGCTCGAAACACGAATGACTATCCCATCACCTACTCCATTCGAGTTCGCACAAACCATGGGCGCGAACAACGACCGCAGACATTTACGGGTTCGCTGCCGGGAAAATCATCCGAGCGACTCACGGGCTTACCAAGCACGATTGAGCATGCAGATGAGTTGTCGACATCTTGCCGATGGACGGTCGGTCGCAACGATGCAACGCACGACGACGATCACGTTTATCTGCTGCCATATGTGGGAGGTTCGAGTTTCCGGGTCCTGCAGGGTTTCGGATCGCGGCTGAGCCACCGCGGCGGCGAGCAATATGCAGTCGACTTCAATATGTCCAGTGGCACTCCCGTACACGCCGCTCGCAGCGGTGTGGTAGCCAGAATCGAGGAGTCCAACGATAAAGGTTGCTGGGAGGACGGTTGCGGCGCATTCGCCAATTTCATCGTCGTACTACACGACGACGGTACAACCGGCGAGTATTATCATCTACAACAAAACGGCGCATTGGTTGCTGCAGGCGATAGGATTGTCGCGGGACAGAAAATTGGCCTATCGGGTAACACTGGCCATACAACGATGCCGCATCTGCATTTCGCCGTCTATATGGCGACCAATAGAGCGCGCTCGCAATCTGTGCCGATAAGTTTTCTTAGCGGAGATGGAGTAGTCTACGAACCGCGTCGCGGTCGTCGATATTTGGCCGTTGAACATCAATCGGCAGGAGCAGGAGACTAAGGTGACGGACAGCAACGATATTCATTTCGTCAACAATCATACGATCAAACCGCCGTTTCCGGATGGACTTGAACAGGCGATTTTCGGTATGGGTTGTTTCTGGGGTGTCGAGAGGCGCTTCTGGGAGACGCCCGGCGTCTACAGCACCGCCGTCGGCTACGCCGGCGGGCACACAGCCGAAACCACTTACAAAGACGTGTGTAGCGGCGGCACCGGGCATGCGGAAGTTGTTCTAGTCGTTTTCGATCCGGACCAAGTAAGTTATAGCGAACTGCTGCAGATTTTCTGGGAAAGCCACAATCCCACGCAGGGCGATCGCCAGGGTAACGACAAAGGAACTCAATACCGGTCGACAATTTACACGACGTCCGAGACGCAAAATATGGCCGCCGACGAATCAAAACTGACGTACCAGATTGAGCTGACTGAAGCCGAGCACGGCGCAATAACAACCGAAATCACCGCACTCGATCGCTTTCTATACGCAGAAGATGATCATCAGCAATATTTAGCAAAAAACCCGAACGGCTATTGCGGACTTAGTGGAACGGGCGTGACCTGTCCCGTTGGCATAGCGTTTGCCTAGGAATTCACGATTGCAGGTAGTTTGATAATTATCTAATTCACGGTACCTGAGCTACCCGATATTGAGCTCTATCTCGAGCAGCGCACCGCAGGTCAGACCCTCACCAACACTCGCGTCAGAAAACCCTTTCTATTGCGCAGTTTCGACCCGCCGATCAGCGCCGCCAACGATCGAAAAGTCGTGGTCCTTAGACGCATCGGCAAACGCATCGTAATTGTCACCCGTTCAACTGACGAAGCGCCTCGCCATTGATTCACGACGACGTTTGCATGTCGCCGTGCAAAAGACTCTGACCCGATGGCGCGACCTGTTAGGGCAGGAATCCGGGGCTGATTTTCTAGAGAAAGTTACTGCGTTTCGGCCACAGATGGCCGTACACGGTAAGTACGGCAGACCATGCCCTGAATACGCCGCGCCTGTCGCGCGCATTCGCTACAAAAGCAATGAAACAAACTATTGTCCCGGCTGCCAGACCAAGCGCCGCATCCTGTCTGATCGCTCCTTGTCTCGACTGTTAAAAGACGACTGGCCAGGTACCTTGTAGTATTCTGCTCCCCCAACACCTATCGAGACAAAGCATTGGCGATCAGAAAAAAAGGGCCAAAACCGAGAAGGCCCAGCCGTAAGAAAGCTGAAGAAGCAGTCGAAACGTTACTCCTGTGGGCAGGCGAAGATCCGCGTCGAGAAGGACTAATCGATACTCCGAAGCGCGTCGCAACAGCCTATGAAGATTGGTTCAGCGGCTATGGTGACGACCCTGTGTCCGCGCTGCAGAGAACATTTGAAGAAGTCGAAGGATATGACGAGATGATTGTGCTTCGAGATATCTCGTTTGAGTCCCATTGCGAGCACCACATGGCACCGATCATCGGCGTGGCACACGTAGGCTACCTACCCAGCAACAAGGTTGTCGGCATTAGCAAACTTGCGCGCGTCGTAGAAACTTTTGCGCGACGTTTCCAGGTGCAGGAAAAAATGACCGCGCAGATCGCCCACTGCATAATAGATGTACTGAAGCCAAGAGGAGTTGGCGTCGTTATTGAGGCTGTTCACCAGTGCATGACAACTCGCGGTATTCACAAATCTGGCGTATCTATGGTGACCAGCCAGATGCTGGGAGCGTTCAGAAAGGACGCTCGCACTCGTGATGAGTTTTTGCGCATGATCAAGAAAGACTAATCCGGGATCATTTGTGTTTGTCGCAGGATCTAAGTTGCGATTGATATCGGCATTACTCGCCAGCCTGCTCCTTTATCTTCTATTCTGGCCAGTCCCGATAGCGCCGGTGGCCTGGGACGCGCCACAAAATTTGGGCCTGGTTGATCCCTATACGCCAAACGATCGTTTGCGCCGCATGCGTTTGTTCGACCTGCGAAACCATAACGGACCCGAAGACATCGTCGCTGGACCCAACGGACAAATTTACACTGCAACGAGCGATGGTAACGTTATTCAACTGAACCCCAGTGGGGGCGACATTAAGGTATTCGCCCATGTCGGCGGTCGGCCTTTAGGGTTGGAATTTAATGCCGCTGGCGAACTAATCATCGCGAATGCGTATGTCGGTCTACAAATTGTAAGACAAGATGGCAGTGTGGAAATGCTCGTCGACGAATTTGAGGGCGAGAAAATACAGTATGCGGATGATGTCGCGGTCGCCGACGACGGCATGATCTACTTCTCTGATGCAAGCTCGAAACACGGCGCAAAAGAAACCGGCGGGAGCTACGAATCGAGTCTCGTCGACATCTTAGAGCACGGCGGGCATGGCAGAGTGTTTCGATTCGATCCCGCGAAGAATGAGATAACCCTTGTTCTGGCGGGGCTTAATTTCGCAAATGGCATCGCCGTCAGCGAGGATCAGCAATATTTGCTGATCAATGAAACCGGCAGTTACCGCGTATTACGTTATTGGCTGCAGGGACCACGCAAGGGCCAAAATGAAGTCGTTCTCGATAATCTGCCGGGGTTTCCAGACAACATCAACACTGGACGCAGCGGTAAGTTCTGGATTGGTTTAGTCGCACCGCGCAATGATTTGCTCGATAAGCTGTCCAGTAAGCCCTGGCTGAGAAAGGTCGTACAACGTTTGCCTGCAGCCATTCGGCCTTCGGCAGAAGCATCATCACATGTCATTGCCATTACAGGCGATGGCGAGGTTTTGATGAGTTTGCAGGACAGCACCGCAGAACTTCCGGCGCTCACAGGCGTCTACGAGTCTCCTGAAGGACTATGGGTGTCGAGCCTATTTGGTCACTACGTTGGCAGACTCGCCAAAGCCGACCTGGCCAACTAATTTGGCCTCAATTGAGGTCATGCCACGAGTGACCAATGAAATTCATTGGGAGACTGGCAATGGGGATTGTCAGGAATGGTGCGACGCGGGAGTCGCCCGTCAGCAATCGCTCACGACCAGCGAGGCCGAACTCGTTACTGACGTTTACTCCCCGCTTTCGGACTAACCAGACTTAACCAGAAACGGCGGCAATAGCGGCTGATCACCCAAACGCAGCGGAAGCGATTCCTGCGTCTGATCTTCGAACCGTATGATCTCCGTATACAAGTCGACCATCTTTTGCGCACATTCGTCGGCCTCAAAGACTGACATTTTGCGCACCGTGGCTCGAATGCGTCCTTCCCCGTTTAGCGGGTCGACGCCACTCATCATTTGACGAAGATCGGCAAAGGATTGTTTCACGGCAATGGGCACCTCATCCGCTTCAATCAAAGCAAGATAATCTTCAAATGCAACCATAAGTCGTTGTTTTATATTGCCGTGACCGGCAAGTGCCGACACTGCTCCGTAGAACCGATTGAGGTGGTTGGACATTTCCACTCCAGATTTCTTATTATATCGTTTTAATTATTACGCCGCTTTTCTACTTTCAGAGCGGCTTCTTACGCTTCAGAGTAACGCTGCCTCCTGCAGCAAGCGCCTGGAAACCGCTCAAATCCTTGGCTACTCCAAATAGTATCAAATACCTGCGTCGCTTTTTTTATAGCAGATAATCGAACGTAACTGCAACTCCCAATCATTCTTGACGAATCTCGATCGTCCACGATTCACCCTCAAGGTCCCGCGTTTCAACATAAAGTGGCGAGTCCTGACCGACCTGCCAATCGGTCGCCAGAGTCTCTGCCATGAGGTAATCGCGGTATTTTTCGAGGGCAGCCTCGACGGCACTGGAACCGGAAACACCGAGAACAATTCGATCGGACACCTCGAGACCTGCCTGTTTTCGGGCCTCTTGCACCGTTCGAATCAATTCTCTGGCAACACCCTCTTGAATGAGTTCAGGATTCAAACTGGTATCGAGCGCTGTTAAGTATCCACCGTCTTCACCGCATGCAAATCCTTCCGCGGAGCTCGTTTCTATCAAGACATCTTCTGGACCAAACGAGATTGATTCGCCCTGAACGTCAACCGAAAATTCTTCATTGCTTGCAACTGCGGTCGCGATCGCTGCGCCGTCCGCTTCGTCTAGCGCTTTACGAATGTGTGGAATGAGTTTGCCGTATTGCTTACCGATCCGCGGCAAGTTCGGCTTAATACGATAAGACACCAAACCCGCGTCACGCGCGATGAACTCTATCGTTTTAACATTGAGTTCTTCCAAAACCTGATCACGATGCCCATCTAGCGCTTTCGCAGCTTTGTCATCGGGCGTACGAACTAAAAGGCGTGACAAGGGTTGCCGAGTTCGCACGCCAGATTGACTCCGAGCCGCTCTCGCCAGCCCAACTACCTTTTGCACAACGTCTATCTCGTACAAAAGATCAGCGTCATCGCGGTCCTCATCAATTTCCGGCCACGCACACATGTGCACGCTAAGCGGAGCATCTCTCTCAAGACTTTTCACTAAATTTTGGTAAATGTCTTCGGCCATGAATGGCACGAACGGTGCAAGGAGCCGATTGATCGTTTCCAAACACTCATAGAGAGTCGCATAGGCGGATTTTTTGTCGGCCGCATCCACCGATTTCCAAAACCGGCGCCTATTGCGACGTACATACCAGTTACTCAACTGATCAACGAATGATTCAATCGCTTCGCCAGCACTTTTGGCATCGAAGTTATCCAATGCTTCCGTACATTGACGAACGGTTTGATTAAGCAATGCTATCGCCCACCGATCAATCTCAGGTCGCTCATTCAGTGGCACCCGATCGCTAGGATCAAATTCATCGATTCGAGCGTAGAGCACAAAGAAACCGTAGGTATTCCAATAAGTATTGATAAACGAACTCGCGACATCCTGAACGATGCCAACGGAAATTCGCTTCAAGACTTCGGGACTTAAACGTGCAAGGAAATACCAACGCAGCGCATCGGCGCCGACCGTATCGAACACGTCGTATGGATCGACGATATTGCCGACGGACTTCGACATTTTTTTGCCATCCTGATCCACAATCAGATTCAGGCAGATACAGTTTCGATAGGCGACGCTATCTGACACAAGCGTCGAAATCGCGTGCAGAGTGTAAAACCACCCGCGCGTTTGATCGATCGCCTCGCAAATGTAGTCCGCAGGGAAATGCTTTTCAAAAAGCTCTTTGTTCTCGAATGGGTAGTGCCATTGGGCGTAGGACATTGCGCCGGAGTCAAACCAACAATCGATTACTTCTGGCACCCGCCTATAGGTCCGCCCGTCTTTTTCAAATGTCACGTCGTCGACGGCCGGACGATGGAGGTCTAGCTCGGTCAGCGACCGACCCGTTAATTCTTCAAGCTCAGCAATAGAACCGATGCAAACACTGTCACCCTCTCCGTCAGTCCAAACCGGCAACGGCGTACCCCAGAATCGCTCGCGCGAAAGTGCCCAGTCGACGTTGTTCTCCAGCCATTTTCCGAAGCGACCATCACGAATGTTTTCCGGCACCCACTTAATGGATTGGTTGAGTTCAACCATACGATCTCGATAATCCGACGTACGAATGTACCAAGCGTTTTTCGCATAATAGATAATCGGATCGCCGGTGCGCCAACCGAATGGATAGCTATGCCGATATTTTTCCGAAATAAACATCAAGCCGCGTTCTTTCAATATGCGGATAAGTGTTTTGTCGGCATCCTTAAAGAACATTCCGGCTACCGGTTCAAATTCCGGTAGAAAATTGCCATCTTCGCCGACGGCATGCACCACAGGCAAACCGTGCGCTTGCCCTAATGCGAGATCATCAACACCATAGGCAGGCGCTGTATGCACAATTCCGGTTCCCGATTCGGTGCTGACGAATTCGGCCGAGACAACTCGAAATGCGTCGCCTTCTACGTCCATATAATCGAACAAGCGGTGGTACCGCAATCCGACCAGTTCTCTTCCCTTCACCGTTTTTGTAACTGAATGCGGAACGTCACGCATGACGGACTCGCGCAATGCCTCGGCAATAATCAGCGTCTCGCCATCCGCCTCTACATATACGTAGTCTATGTCGTCATGAACAGCGAGCAGCATGTTCGCGGGAAGTGTCCAGGGGGTCGTCGTCCACACGAGAAAAGACGTATTTTCTTTTCCATCAACATTGAAACGCACAAATACCGATGGGTCATCGACATCCTTGTACCCTTGCGCCAGCTCATGCGATGACAAAGTTGCGCCAATCCGAGGATCATATGGCACAACCTTATAGCCCTGGTAAATGAGTCCCTTATCCCAGATCGTTTTTAGAAGATGCCATTCGCTTTCAATAAAACTGTTGTGCAAAGTGTAATAGGCCTCGTCGAGATTGACCCAAAACCCCATGCGCTCAGTCATCTTCTCCCAGTCGCCAATGTAGCGCATGACAGATTCGCGACAGAGGCGAGTGAATTCGGCGATGCCAACTTTATCTTCAATCTCTTGCTTGTCGTAACTATCAATTTTGTTGTCGCGCTTTAGCTGTTTTTCGACTTCGTGCTCAACAGGTAATCCGTGAGTATCCCAACCTGCCTTACGGGGTACGTGATAGCCACGCATCGTTTTATAACGCGGATAAACGTCTTTGAAGCTGCGCGCAAGAACATGATGAATGCCGGGTTTGCCGTTCGCCGTCGGCGGCCCTTCGTTAAACGTGAATAACGGTCTGCCTTCCGACATTTTCAGTGTCGCTTCGAAAACGTCGTGCTCGCGCCAAAAATTGAGCACTTCCGTTTCGAGCGCTGGTCCGTCGTAACGACCCGATATTTCTTTAAAACTCATATTTCATTCCCGCAAATCACTACCGCCAAGCATTCTGCCCATGCGGCATAAATTCGTCCGTACACAAAAAAGCCCCGGACGCCGTTAAGCGTCCGGGGCGATCAAATTCAGTCGCGGTACCACCCGGTTCACAACGAAAAAAGATTCGCTGCCTCAATGTGCCCGTCTCGTGGGCCAATCGGCCGGACCTACTCAGCGTTTGCTTTTCGAGCGGCGACTCCGGGGTGATATTCAGCGGTTCTCGATCCGGGGCTCTCACTATCTCCCGGTCACTCTTAATCAATGCTACCCGCTTACTGGGCCCCATCTACGTCCTGCTGCGCAAACTAGCCGCCAGACGCGGAAAACTCAAGCAAAACCTGGAAAATAGCTCGAATTAGCCCGTGTGATTGAGTTTTGCGCAGGCCGCTAGTCGAAATCGAGAAAGCTGCTAGCATCGAATCGCTCCAGATACGTTTTATTCTGCGAGCCAGAACGCTACGCAATACGTTTCAGACTGGGACAAGCAGGCATTGACCGTGAAATTTCCAACACCAGAAATTATTCATAACGGCGAAATCAATATGGCCGTACACCAGATGGGTGGCGGCCCACCGTTGATTCTGGTACATGGCTTTCCGGAGCTGGCTTATTCGTGGCGTCACCAGATCCCTGCATTGGCCGCGGCCGGTTACCGTGTCATTGCGCCGGATATGCGCGGCTATGGAGGCACCGACAAACCGGACGGCGTGCCCGCATACACGGTACAAGAACTTATTGGTGATCTCACCGGGCTCATGGATACCCTATCCATCGAGCGCGCCTTGATGGTTGGGCATGACTGGGGTGCGCTGGCGGTTTGGCAGATGGCACTGCTCGCGCCCGACCGCATGGCCGGGCTCATCAATCTGAACATTCCGTTCATGGCCCGCCCGCCCATCAATCCGATTACGTTTATGCGATGGAAACTTGGAAAGAATTTCTACATCGTTAATTTTCAGGACTCGGATGAGGCCGACAGACGTTTCGCCGAAGACCCAGCACGTTTTATCGACTTCATTATGCGTCGGCGCAAACGGCCGCGACGACAAGACTCGATGGGCCGTAGTACAAAACGCAAACCGCTAAGTCTTCTTGAGATGCTGGATACCGACGAGGCAGCCGGCAGCCCCATCCTCAATGCGGATGAACTCGACGTATTTGCGCGCGCCTTCTCAGCAGGTGGGTTCACGGGACCCATCAATTGGTACCGCAATTTCAAACACAATTGGAAATCTACCCGTGGCGTCGATCAGACGGTGCGACTGCCATCGCTTTTCGTTGGCGCAACCGAAGAGATTTTCGCCTCTCCCAAGCAAGTTGCCGCAATGGACAAATATATTCCCGATCTAGAAGTGGCAATCATTGAAGATTGTGGGCATTGGACGCAGCAGGAGAAGCCGCAGGAATTGAATGAAGTCATGCTGGACTGGCTAGCAAGGCGTTATCCCGCCAAATAGAATGGGGTCAGAGAACTACTCTGACTCGGATGCTCTTATCTAGTGAATTAATTCGGACGTCGGAAGATCACTCTCCGCACCAAACATCACCCGGTCAAATACGTTCACAAGGTTTTCCGTTTGCTGCGCGCCGATGACCAACAGCCTCTTATTGATCAAAAAATCCGGAATACTAGTAATGCCACTCTGCCGAACCTGCCCCTCTTGGGAAAGAACGATTTTCCTGGAGCGATCGTCCTCCAGGGCCGATAAGATTTCGTTCAGGCCAAGACCAACCTTAATTCCCAATTCAGCCAAAACGTCGGGGTTCGAAATATCAAGACCAGCGGAAAAAAACCCTTGCAGAATACTCTCCGCCAAACGAGATGTATCTGCACTTTGGGACTCAGCCAGATTCATCAGTCGATGCGCATTCAGGGTGTTGGGAACATTCGTAATTCGGTCTAATCGAAAATCGATACCTTCCGCTTTACCGGACATTACCAACTGATCCATTGCCGGTTGCAACGCTTTTGGATCACCAAATTTAGATTGGACATACTCCTCAAACGGCTGACCTGATAGCGGCATGTTGGGGTTTAGCTAATAGGGGTACCAGGTAACCATGCTCGGACCGTGCACCGCTGACAGCGCATCGTCCAACCGCTTCTTACCCAGATAAATCCACGGACACACTAAATCTGCAATCACATCTACTTGCAGCATCGCCGTTGCGCGCGGCAATCTCGTCATCGAAAGCTTAGTTAATTCGGGTCCAATCATAGTCACCTCTATATGGGATCAGTTAGCCCTAGCTTCAAGTGTATGGGGACAATGCTGAACGAGGGCTTACTAACTTAGAGACCTAAGCGAGAGAATAGTTTTATTAATTTATTGTCATTTTTGAAGATTTTTATGAATTTTAGCGACCAATCGCGATAATTTAACGTCAATTCTTGCCACGTAGCTCATTCTGGATAGCCAAGCTACCCCGTATATACGCGATCCAGACAACCCCACCGGTCAAAATGAAATTAATCATTTCCTCGCTGCGAATGCAGCCCTCGCCCGTCTGGAGGATGGTATCCGAATAGGTCATTACCCTGACACCCATGTTCACGATCAAAAGCACCAACGTAAATAAAGATTCAATTGTTCCAACCCAGCGACTGAGCGACGGTCGCCACCAGATAAGGCTTAAGCAAGCGAAACAGAAGACATAATAAATCGCACGCCAAACGGGGAATGCCTCCAGTGAAGCGAGACGGACATTGATTCCGAGACATAGTCGAGCACCAGGAACACAGCCGTTGCCATGTAATACAGTCGCAGAAAGATCCCGGAGATCGTGACTGCCTGAGCGTTCATGAATTTATCCTTAGGGGCGCAATATTTGGTGACCACACCCGGTCTGATAGACTGAGTCTAAACTGTCGGAGAGAAGCGTGCTGATCAAGAAACCTGTGGATATTCGCCCCTCAGAAATTACCAGCAAAGAGTCCTATTTTAATCGCCGCAAATTCATGCAGGCTGCCGCACTCGCCGGCGGTTCAATCGTGGCCGGCGATGCGTTGCCGGCGATTATCCCCAATGAAAAGCGCGCGAAATTGGAAGGCGTCGTACCGAGCGAATTTTCGACGGACGAAACACCCAACAGCTATGACGATGTAACGACATACAATAATTATTACGAATTCGGTCTGCGCAAAGATGATCCGTTTCGCAATTCTCAAGAATTCAAACCGCGACCCTGGTCGATTGAAGTCACTGGCGATGCTGAGGTAACCGGATCATTCGCCCTCGAGGATTTCGTCAATTCGCAGACCTTGGAAGAGAGAATCTACCGACTGCGCTGTGTCGAGGCATGGTCGATGGTTATCCCGTGGGTCGGAATATCATTGGCTGATGTGGTGAAAAGATTCAAGCCGCTGTCGAAAGCCAAGTACGTGGTGTTCGAAACACTATTGGATCGTGATCAAATGCCAGGTCAGAGATCACGCTCATTGCGCTGGCCTTATGTCGAAGGCTTGACCATTGCTGAAGCAACCAATCCGTTACCTATTCTTGCGGTCGGCGTTTTTGGTGAGGTTCTACCGAATCAGAACGGCGCGCCTCTGCGTTTAATTGTGCCGTGGAAATACGGCTTCAAAAGCATCAAGGGTATTGTTCGCATGCACTTTACGGACAAGCAACCGCGTACCAGCTGGGATCTCGCTGCATCGCATGAATATGGTTTCTATGCGAACGTCAATCCGAATGTCGACCATCCGCGTTGGAGTCAGGCACGAGAGCGACGCATCGGGGCAAATCAAGGCGGCGGTTTTCAAAGTCTATTCTCAGCGTCTAAACAAGACACAGTCATGTTCAACGGTTACGGCGAACACGTCGCACATCTGTATGACGGACTAGACCTTAAAAAGAACTTCTAGACCTAAGATGGACACGGTTCAACAAATTCGCTTCATCTGGAAGCCGCTGATTTTTATTGCCAGCCTGGTGCCGTTCGCACTGGTTGTCGGTGACTTATTTCAAGTGACCGGTAGCTTGGGACCGAATCCCGTTGAAGAAATCCAAGACCGTTTCGGCTATTGGGGACTGCGCTTTATTTTGATTGCGCTCGCCGTTACGCCGGCGCGCACCATCACTGGCAAGCAGTGGTTGACGCGTTTTCGCCGCATGCTAGGTCTGTTTGCATTTTTCTACGTGCTGATGCACTTCTTGACTTGGTTGATCCTCGATCAAGGGCTACTCCTTTCCGCAATTGGCGAGGATATATTCAAGCGACCGTTCATCACGATTGGATTCGCCGCAACGTTGATTCTTTTAGCGCTGACAGCTACATCAACCGCCGGCGTTCGCCGGAGACTGGGGAAAACCTGGCAGAAATTGCACAACTGGGTTTATGCCGCTGCCATCCTCGGCGTCTGGCATTACTGGTGGCAAGTTAAACTCGACGCCAGTGACCCGGCAATCTACGCCGCCATCCTGGCGCTCCTGTTGGGCTATCGCTTTTGGCAACGAAGAAAGCGAGCACGGCAGCGGACACAAACAGCAAGCGCCTAGCGTTTCGCCACTCGGACCTATCTGCTAACGTTACAGATACACCTCCCAAAACTGTCAATAGTAGGAAGCGACGTGGCAATTGCTGCCTGGAAACGATTCGAAAAAACACCCGGATGGCAGCGCAAGAAGCGCTTCCTGAAACGTTTGACGGGCAAGGAACTCCGTCTGCACGTTGAGATTGACGTTCCGACTGTTAAAGATGGCGGTTGGTGGTTCAGCACCGAAAAGCTGAACAACGACAGTATTGTCTATTCGCTCGGCGTGGGCGACGAGATCAATTTCGATCTGGCGATTATCGAGCAATTCGGCGTCGAAGTATTTGGCTTCGACCCAACACCCAATTCGATCGAATTGCTCGACAGCAGCAAGCTTCCCGATCGATTTCATTTTTTTCCGTGGGCCGTAATGGCGACTGACGGCACTTTGAAGTTTTACCCTCGACTCAAAAAAGATGGTTCAAAGTCAGATGTAATGTTCACAATGATTCCGGAGGAAGAAACGAAAGATGACGTGATCGAAGTACCCGCTTACTCCCTATCTTCGATCACCGAAAAACTCGGCCATGATCGAATCGATCTACTAAAAATGGACATAGAGGGCGCGGAGTACGAGGTTCTTGAAGGCTTGTTGGATTGCCCCGTATTGCCAGAACAATTACTGGTTGAGTTTCACCATCGCTTTGTAGAAAACGGCCTGCAGAGAACGTATGACATTGTTGATCAACTTCGATCGGCGGGATATAAGATATTCGCGATCTCAGAGATTGGTCGAGAGATTTCATTTTTGCGGAGGTAGCAAGATGGAGATTCAGAACGCACTCGCTTGCGCGACACTGATTATGCTGTCCGGATGCGCCAGCGAGCGGACGACAAACCGGAGTGAAGACATTCTCAGCTGTCCGCCGTACGAATTAATTGTTTGTCGAGGTGGGACCGTATCGCGAATAGGAAGCTCGGGTCGTCGCGACCCACGAATTTGCTCTTGCCAGCCGGGAAATTAATTACAAAGAGGCCCGCAGCGATCATAAATCGCACCACAAAAAAGGGCGCACTCTCGTGCGCCCTTCTCTTTTTCTGCTTAAGCAGATGATTTACATCATGCCGCCCATTCCGCCCATTCCGCCCATGTCCGGCATTCCGCCGCCAGGCATGCCGCCAGCATCGTCTGCAGGTGCATCAGCAATCATCGCTTCAGTCGTCAACAAGAGTCCTGAAACCGATGCAGCGTTCTGCAACGCAAAGCGCGTAACTTTAGTTGGATCAAGAATGCCTTGCTCCAACATGTCGCCATACTCACCGGTTGCGGCATTATAGCCGTAGCTACCTTCGCCCTCAGCAACAGCATTGAGCACGACACTTGCATCGCCACCGGCATTTCTGACGATTTGACGCAACGGCTCTTCACAGGCCCGACGCAGGATTCCGATTCCTACAGTCTGGTCGTCGTTGTCACCTTTGAGCATGCCGATCGCTTTAACCGCTCGAATCAGTGCTACGCCACCACCGGCAACAACACCCTCTTCGACTGCAGCGCGGGTTGCGTGCAACGCATCTTCGACGCGAGCTTTCTTCTCTTTCATCTCGATTTCGGTTGCAGCACCCACTTTGATTACGGCAACACCGCCGGAGAGTTTTGCAACTCGTTCCTGCAGTTTTTCTTTGTCGTAGTCAGAGCTTGAATCAGCTATTTCAGCACTGATTTGGTCAACGCGACCTTTGATGTCCTTAGCTTGGCCAGCACCATCGATAATGGTCGTGTTTTCTTTGGTGATTTGAACTTTCTTCGCTTCACCCAGATCTTCCAGACTGGTTTTCTCTAGCGACAAACCAACTTCCTCTGATACAACCTGACCGCCAGTTAAGATCGCGATGTCTTGCAACATTGCTTTACGACGATCGCCGAAACCAGGTGCTTTAACTGCTGCAACTTTCACAATGCCGCGAATGTTGTTAACGACCAGCGTAGCCAGAGCTTCGCCTTCAACATCTTCGGAAATAATCAGAAGCGGACGACCGGACTTCGCAACGCCTTCAAGTACCGGAAGGAGGTCACGGATGTTCGATATTTTCTTGTCGTACAACAGGATCATTGGATTTTCGAGCTCAACGCTTTGGCTTGCCGCATCGTTGATGAAGTAAGGAGACAGGTAACCGCGATCGAATTGCATGCCTTCAACAACATCCAATTCATTTTCAAGGCCTGACCCTTCTTCAACGGTGATGACACCCTCTTTGCCAACCTTTTGCATTGCTTCAGAAATGATCTGACCAACTTCTACATCAGAGTTAGCGGAAATGCTGCCAACCTGAGAAATTGCGGTGTCATCTTCGCAAGGCGTTGACAGTTTCTTCAATTCGCTAATGATCGCAACGGTTGCCTTGTCGATACCGCGCTTGAGATCCATTGGGTTCATGCCAGCAGCAACAGACTTCAAACCCTCGCGAAGAACCGCTTGCGCGAGAACAGTCGCTGTTGTCGTACCGTCGCCGGCAATATCAGAGGTTTGGGAAGCAACTTCCTTCACCATCTGTGCACCCATGTTTTCGAATTTGTCTTCCAACTCGATTTCTTTGGCAACCGAGACACCGTCTTTAGTGACTGTGGGTGCGCCAAAACTCTTATCGAGCACTACGTTACGACCTTTGGGACCTAGGGTCACCTTCACCGCGTTAGCCAGGATGTTTACACCGGCAAACATCTTTTGGCGCGCGTCATCGCTGAAACGAACTTCTTTAGCAGCCATTATGATTCTTTCCTTTTATCTAATATTCAGTGTGAGCGTGAGAAATCGACGTCGACGTGATTAACCTTCAATCACTGCCATAATGTCGTCTTCTTTCATCACTAAAAGCTCTTCGCCGTCGACTTTGACTTCAGTACCTGAGTACTTGCCGAACAACACCTTGTCACCTGCACTGAGGTCCAGCGCACGGATGTCGCCATTTTCCAGTACTTTGCCGTTGCCTACGGCGACGACTTCACCCTTAATCGGCTTTTCTGCCGCAGCATCAGGGATCACGATTCCACCTGGGGAAGTGCGCTCCTCTTCCATGCGTCGGACGATAACTCGATCATGAAGCGGACGAATATTCATCGCTTACATCTCCTATAAATTGTTGATTGTTAACCGTTTTTACCGGTATGTTGTCGCGGCTTATTAGCACTCAGCCGTCGGGAGTGCTAATGATAAGGGCCGCGCGCCAAATTTCAAGCCTTTCCGCGTTAAATTGGGGCTTGGATCAATGACTTCGATGAGCCGCAGCGGTATGCTTTCGGTCCGATCGACCTAATTTGTTCATATAATCGGTAACAAATTGTGGTCAGACTTGGTCAACTTAGCAGTTCAATGGCAGCGATCAGATAATGCTAAAAAAACTCCTCATCAATACCCTCATTGTTAGTTCCACGCTTCTGGCATACACGGCATTTGCGCAGGACAATGAAATTCTTCGCCCACAAGAGGCGTACCGCTATGCCGTTTTCGATACCGGTGATGCCATCGAAATCGATTGGCTCGTCGAGGACGGCTACTATCTGTATCGCAACAAAATGTCGTATGCGAGCGGCACTGAAACAATCGCGCTTAAAGCATTCGATTTGCCGCAGGGCGAACATCACGAGGATGAGTTTTTTGGCGTCCAGCAGATCTACCGTGATCGCTTCTTTGTCAGCATCCCGCACACCGAACTGAGCGCTTCTCCCGAAACACTCGATCTTGTCATCAAATCGCAAGGCTGCGCAGACATCGGGATTTGCTATCCACCGCAAACCTGGACCGAAACGATCCAGCTCGCCACAAGAAACGATAGCAGTGAAAAACTAACACTAGGCGAATCGTTTGGTTCATTTGGCGGCGCCAACAGTGACTTCCTTCCCGTCGATGAAGCATTTGAACCTATTCTGACGGCGATCGACGGCAACAATGTCGAAGTCGCCATTCGCGTCACTGACGGTTACTACCTATACAAAGACAAATTTTCTGCCACCATCCTGTCCGATGTCGCACAAGCAGGACGCCTGGAATTACCCGCGGGTGAAATCAAGAACGACCAATTTTTCGGTGAAATGGAGGTCTACCACGGCGACGTCTTCGGCAAGCTATCGGTTGCCAGAGCGACGCCGGCGGCGATGGATGTCGAGATTGAACTTAAGTATCAGGGTTGCGCAGACGGCGGTATTTGTTATCCCCCGGCGACTCGAGTTCTGTCTGTTTCATTGCCAGAAGCCACCGCCGTAGGTGCACTGGCCGCGGTCGCCGCGTCAACAGACAGTGGCGCGCCGATGATTTCAGAGCAAGGTCGGCTGGCACAAGTCATTACGACCGCGCACATCGGGTCAGTCATCGCAATATTTTTTGGCCTCGGTTTGCTGTTGGCTTTTACGCCTTGCGTGCTACCGATGATACCGATCCTTTCTGGCATCATTGCAGGGGAAGGCGACAATATAAGCCCAGCTCGTGGCTTCTCTCTCGCTTTGAGCTACGTCATGGGCATGGCACTGATTTATACCGCCGCAGGTGTTGGCGCGGCTGCAGCGGGTTTGCAATTGCAGGCCATGTTTAATCAACCCTGGGTGCTGATTCTGTTTTCCAGTTTATTCGTTGTTCTCGCGCTTGGCATGTTCGGCATGTTCGAACTACAAATGCCTTCTGCGATTCAAACTCGTCTGGCAGGGATTAGCGGTAATCAAAAGAGCGGCACTGCTATTGGCGCCTTTGTAATGGGAGGCTTGTCGGCATTAGTGGTGACGGCCTGTGTAGCGCCCGCACTTATCGCCACGTTAACGGTCATGGCCCAAACGGGTGACATGTTGCGCGGTGGCACTGCATTGTTTGCGATGAGCCTGGGCATGGGTGCACCACTGCTGTTAGTCGGCGCGGCTCAAGGTAAGTTATTACCCAAAGCGGGCGCCTGGATGGTCGCAGTTAAGAGCGCATTTGGTTTTATGATGCTGGGCATGGGCATCTGGATGATGGCGCGAATTTTGCCCGGCGAAGTGACGTTGGCCGCTTACGGCGTACTCATATTTATGGCGGGCGTATTCCTCGGCGGGCTCACACAGTTAACCCCTGAGTCACTGGGCGTGCAGAAGTTAGGTAAGGGCGTGGGTCTTCTCGCGGTAATTTATGGCGCAGTTCTATTGGTTGGTTCGTTAGCGGGCGGTGACTCAATGCTGCGACCACTAGCATCTCTCAACTCGGGTGGCGGCGTCGCTTACGTCGAAGAACATCGTGGACTCGATTTTCAACGAATTAAAACCACTGCTGATTTGGACGCGGCCCTTGCAAGTGCGGCTGCGAACGGACAATCTGCAATGCTCGATTTCTATGCAGACTGGTGTGTGTCCTGTATTGAGATGGAGGAATACACGTTCACGGACGGCGGCGTTCAAAATGCACTTTCAAATACCGTTCTCCTACAAGCCGACGTGACCGCGAACGACGACGAAGATCAAGCACTACTAGAACGGTTCGGGGTGTTCGGGCCGCCAACAATAATCTTCTTCGGCGGCGATGGCATGCAACGAAACGGCTACGAAGTAGTCGGGTATATGAAGGCAAAGGAATTCGAGATCCACGTCAGGAAGGCAACGGGAAATAATCAGAACTTAAGCGCTAGAAATTAAGTGGATAAATAATGAATAAGAACATTGTGATCATTCTGGCCGTCGTAATTATGTGTGCAGGCGCTGTCAGCGCATTTTTGCTCGGCCAAAATGACAAAGAAGCTGCAGTTGAAAGCGAAATTAGCGAGGCAATTCCCACGCCAATTGAAAAACCCGCGCAGGCAAGTCCCACAGGACCGATTGATTTTACACTCAACGACATCGACGGGAATCAGCGCAAGCTATCCGATTGGCACGGCAAAGCACGGTTAGTCAATTTTTGGGCAACCTGGTGCGCACCGTGTCGACGGGAAATACCCCTCTTAAAAAGCACGCAAGATGAGCAGCGCGCCAACAACCTGCAAATCATCGGCATAGCGGTCGATTTCCAGGAAGACGTTGCAGCGTATGCGGAAGAAACTCAGTTCAATTATCCAATTCTCATCGGTCAGGAAGATGCAATGGCGGCGGCGGAAGACTCCGGCGTCCCTTTTATTGGCCTGCCATTCACAATGATCGTCGCACCAACGGGCGAATTGCTAAAAGCCCATGTCGGTGAGATCCATGCAACGCACATTGATCTGATTCTCGAGGTGTTCGGAAATCTGCAAAAAGGCGATCTGGACATTGCAGGCGCCCGTCTTGCCCTGAACGACCTCTAGCCTGACCGCGCGCCCTAGTTCCCCGTCACAACGCGCATCACAGCACCCTAGGACGTACAAAAATCAAAGTTGCGCTATCTGCGCCGAAAAGATGTAATATTGTCGCCATTTTCGGCGAATTAGATTCAAAACGCGGATAATGGCAAGACTCTTACTCATCAATGGCCCTAATTTAAATCTACTCGGCACCCGCGAGCCAGGCGTCTATGGCGATACGAATTTGCAGGCTGTCGAGGATCGTATGGCTGAATTGGCCAATGCCGAGGGCCACCAATTGGCCAGCTTTCAAAGCAACGCCGAACATGAAATCGTCGATCAGATACAGCAAGCAGCGACGGATAGCGTGGATTTCATCATTTTAAACCCGGGCGCATTCACACACACCAGCATCGCGATGCGCGATGCATTGCTTGCAGTCAGCATTCCCTTTATTGAAATTCACCTGAGCAATGTATTTGCGCGGGAGGATTTTCGTCATTCAAGTTATTTCAGTGATATCGCGGCAGGGTGCATTTTTGGCCTTGGTGCCTTTGGCTACGAAATTGCACTACAAGCTGCGTCCAAGCTTTTGTCCAAGGAAAAACAATAATGGATATCAGGAAGGTAAAAAAATTAATTGAGTTGCTGGACGAATCCGGCATCGCAGAAATAGAAATCACCGAAGGTGAGGAATCTGTCCGGATTAGTCGTTACGCACCGCAATCCGCCGCGCCGCAAATGGCGGCACCGATCCTTACCGCACCTGTTGCTGCAGCACCTGCTCCAGCACCCGCTACAGCGCCGGCAGCGGCCCCTGCTGCAGAAGCCGAAGATGAAGGCTACGGCGTTACCACGCCGATGGTAGGTACGTATTACTCATCGCCTTCTCCCGGTTCCCCCGATTTCGTACAAATCGGTGATCGTGTAAGCGAGGGTGACACGCTGTGCATCGTCGAAGCCATGAAAATGATGAATCAAATCGAAGCAGACGTAGCGGGAACGATTAAATCGATCCGCGTACAAAATGGCGAGCCAGTCGAATACGGACAGATTTTGTTTGTTATCGACCAGCGCGGCGACTAAGAGGTCGCGCAAATATGCTCGAAAAAGTAGTCATTGCCAATCGCGGCGAAATCGCACTGCGCATCCTGCGTGCGTGCCGCGAAATGGGCATTAAAACGGTGGCCGTCCATTCCACTGCCGATAACAATCTGAAACACGTTTTGCTCGCGGATGAGACCGTTTGCATTGGTCCGCCACAATCGATTGACAGCTATCTCAACATGCCGGCGATCATAAGTGCTGCAGAAGTCACTGATGCGGTCGCAATTCATCCGGGCTACGGCTTCCTCTCGGAGAACGCCGATTTTGCCGAACGCGTCGAAACCAGTGGATTTGTTTTCATCGGACCGCCAGCCAGCGCTATTCGACAAATGGGTGACAAAGTTGCTGCTATTCGCGCGATGAAAGCTGCTGGCGTGCCAACCGTTCCAGGATCAGATGGCCCGCTCGGAGACAATGCCGAAGAGAACCTGCGTATTGGTCGCAAAATCGGCTACCCCGTCATTATCAAGGCAGCAGGCGGTGGTGGAGGTCGCGGCATGCGCGTCGTCCATTCCGAGGCGTCCCTGACTGCCGCAATATCAGTTACGCAGGCAGAAGCACGATCGGCCTTCAACAACGAAACGGTATACATGGAGAAATTTCTCGAGGCGCCTCGACATATCGAGTTTCAAGTGATGGCGGACAATCATGGCAACGCTATTCATTTGGGCGAACGCGATTGCTCAATGCAGCGGCGACATCAAAAGGTTGTCGAAGAAGCGCCCGCTCCGGGAATTACAGAAGAACAACGGAATCGGATTGGCGAACGTTGTGTACGTGCTTGTCAGGAAATGGGTTATCGCAGTGCCGGAACATTCGAGTTCCTGTATCAGGATGACGAATTTTACTTTATTGAAATGAACACTCGTCTGCAGGTTGAGCATCCGGTGACAGAGATGATCACCGGCGTTGATATTGTGCGCGAGCAATTAGCGATAGCGGCCGGCGAGCCTTTGAGCCTTACTCAGGATCAGGTCACGTTTAGCGGTCATGCAATCGAGAGTCGTATCAATGCCGAAGATCCGAAGACTTTCCTGCCTTCGCCCGGCCCAGTGCATTTGTGGCACCCGCCTGGTGGACCAGGAATTCGAGTTGAAAGCCATCTCTACAGCGGCTACCGGGTACCGCCCTACTACGATTCAATGATTGGCAAGTTGATCGCGCATGGCTCCAATCGACAAATAGCGATTGCGCGAATGCGGAATGCGCTATCGGAAGTCGTCATCGACGGCATCAAGACCAACGTGCCGTTGCACCAAGAGATCTTCCAACACGCCGCATTCCAGGCTGGCGGGACAGATATTCACTACCTTGAAAAAAGACTCGGACTCTAGTCCGAGCTCGCGAATGTCACAGGAATGGCGTCAGTTTGTGATGAATCTTGAATCCATCGAAGCCGATCATGCTGAAGCCGTATTGCTGCGCCATGGTGCGCAATCAGTGACGCTAAGTGATGCGGGTGACGCGCCCGTACTTGAGCCACTGCCGGGCGCAACGCCGCTGTGGCTAGAGACCAAAATTACCGCTCTATTCGACGCGGAGACCGATCTCAGTAACTTGGAATCTGATCTCCTGCACTCGTTGGCGCTAACCGCGTTACCACCACACCACTTTGAGGATCTAGAAAATCGTGTCTGGGAGCGCGAGTGGCTCAAAGATTTTGTCCCCATGAAGTTTGGCCAACGCCTCTGGGTCGTGCCTGGCGATGATCCAGCACCCGCCGAATACGAGGTCGTTGTTAAGCTAGATCCCGGCCTGGCGTTCGGTACAGGCACACATCCAACAACAGCACTGTGCCTCGAGTGGCTTGACGGAATCGACCTGACGGACAAATCCGTACTCGATTTCGGATGTGGTTCAGGCATTCTGAGCGTCGCAGCCTGTAAACTCGGCGCGAAATTTGTTGAGGGCATAGACATCGATTCGCAGGCAGTAACGGCCAGCCAGCAGAATGCGCTTAGAAATTCTGTCGATGGACGATTCATCGCAAGCACATCGAGAACGGATGAATCGGTACAATACGATGTCGTCGTTGCGAATATTCTCGCCGGAACATTAGTCGAAAACGCCGCATCGATTTGTACCTGGCTCAAACCCGGCGGCTTGATAGCGCTATCTGGTATTTTGGAAACGCAGGTGGATTACGTGCAAACAGCATTCAATCACGTGATTGATTTCGCGCCGCCTATGATTCAGGACAATTGGGCCTGCTTGTCGGGCGTGAGAATAGCCCGGACTATTCATGAATCACCGCGATGATTGGGCAGAGCATTGTTTGCACACGGGACTTTCTGACCGAGCGGAATACCGGCTGAATTCCCGAGGGAAGAAAGTCCCGTGTGCAAACAAGGATCAAGCAAAGGCGCGAGTGCATTCGTGAATAGTTCGGGCTAGGATCAGGCATGTATACAGAATGCCCTGAATGCGGAATCGCATTTCGCGTCACCGCCAAAGTCCTGCAAAAGGCAAATGGCAACGTCCGCTGTGGTGGTTGTAACCATGCGTTCAACTCGCTGGAGTACCTTTCTGAAGAAATGCCCGGCAGCATCCCGGCGGATGATAGCGATGTGTCCGATGATGCGCTCGCGGAAACCAGCAGACGCCTACTCAAAACGCTAGACGAGCTGGCAGGCACGCGCGAAGATCGTATTGAAGACACCGGAGTCGAATAGCGAGTCCTGGCGGAAAACCTCGACGGTGACTACGCTGACGATATTGAAGCATCCGATGAAATGCGGTACGACGACAATTCCCCACTGCCCGACGAGCTTGGTGAGGTCGAGGTCTTCGCCGAAGAGGCCCCCATCGAGGAACTGGATGAAGACGATCGAGGTTCCGAGAACCTCGATAACCTGGTTGAAGCGGAAGCAAACTCTGACGACCAGGATGTGGCAAATGACATCCAGGAGATGGAGTCCGAAGTGCTTCAGATCGAAGCAGAACTTGCCGCCATCCACACCCAACTACTGAGTGAAAACGACGAGCAGGACGATACCAAAGACGACGATGGCCTCGCTGACATTGACACTCAATTCAATATGGAAGCAGAGGCGTTAGGGCTGGAAACAACTGGCACAACCAAAGCTCTAGCTGATGATGTTCCGCTGATCGATGAGTCACCATCAATCGACACCGAGGAAGAAGAATCGGATGCGGAGGACACGCCAGACCTGCTCGATGAGGACGACGGCAGTGAACTTGGCGAGGAAATCTCTGCGGAAGCCGACACCGAAGATGAGGAGATTGAAACTGCGGACGCCGATCATGACGATGAATTTGAGGCACAAATTGACGTTGCCGCCAGTGCGCTCGCAGGAATCGATGCGGCCGAGAACGAAGCCCCAGAGGAAGAGGATGCAGTCTCCGAATACGGCGCGGACAGCAACGATACCTCTCTGGATTTTCTTGCACTCGAAAATCAAGTAACAGACGACGAGGACCTAGAAAAACAAGTTGACGCAACCGCCGACGAATCGGATGCAGATGAACAAACGGGCGAGTCTAAACATTTCGTGCCGAAGCCAACAGAAGAAGAAATGACGGTCAATATGGAAATTGATGAGGAAATGATGGCATTGGCGCTACAGGACGATGAGATTTCGGCCACGCTGGTGGGCATGGCGACACCGGAAGATTTACTGAAGGGTAAAGCCGCAGATGTGGAAACAATCATCATGGAAGGTGAATTTGTTCGCAACGTCGTCGAGCAAGAACGAATAGATTCTGAGGCAGCCGCGCGACATCAATTTGACGATGCCCGCAGCCTCTCTGATACTTACGCGCTGAGACGCAACAAACTACCGGGAGGACGTCGCAACTACGATCCACCCGAGTATGCGATGATCGCCGGCGTCGCTATCCTCGGATTGGTTTTATTGGCTCAATTTGTTCACTACTCGCGCGAGGCGTTGGCAACATCCGGATACTTCAATCAAACGATTGGCCCCGTATACCAACTTCTCGGCAGCCCGGTCAATCCAGAGTGGGACATAAAAGGTTGGCAATTTGAGACGACGAACGGGAACATCGGAGAAACTGATAACTCTTTGGTGATCTTGTCGCGTCTGATTAACCAATCGGATACGGAACTACCCTACCCACTCGTGCACGTCTCCCTGACCGATCGCTGGGAAGACATCATGGGCAGCCGCGTACTTGAGCCAGGCGAATATCTCGCGGGTGCGCTGGACCCAAGCACGCCCGTACCACCGGGCCAGAATTTTACTGCCGTCATCACCATTGAAAACCCGGCCACAGAGGCCACTGGCTTCAAACTGTATGTTTGCTATCGTCAAGAACCTGGTGTCGTACGTTGCGCCATCGAAGATTTCAAATAAACTGGGTCAGAGCCCGATACTAAAGAAACGGGCTCTGACCCAGTTTTTTGGCGCAATTTCACGCAATGCAAATAGGTCCCTACAAAATATCCAGCCCATTCCTCTTGGCACCCATGGCAGGCATCACCGATGCGCCATTTCGCCGCTTGTGTAGACGTTTTGGCGCCGGAATGACGACCTCAGAGATGACCACCGCCGATATTAGCTTGTGGCAAACCGAAAAATCACGCCGACGACTCGATCTCGATATGGCTATTGAACCTCGAGTTGTGCAAATCGCGGGCTCAGATCCCGATCAACTCGCGCTCGCGGCGACGTTGTGTGTCGATCGCGGCGCACAAATCATTGATATCAATATGGGCTGTCCCGCAAAGAAGGTTTGCAAGCAATTGGCTGGTTCCGCCTTACTAAAAGACCCTCTCTTAGTCAGCAAGATTCTAACCAGCGTCGTTGCATCAGTTTCCGTGCCTGTCACTTTGAAGATGCGCACTGGATGGGATCCAGAGAATCGTAATGGCACTGAGATTGCGCGCATCGCCGAGGACTGTGGGATCCAGGCATTGGCTATTCATGGCAGAACTCGCGCGTGTCGTTACAAGGGTGATGCAGAATATGAAACGATCAAGCGCATCAAATCGATAATCAGCATCCCGGTGATCGCCAACGGTGACATCACCGACTCCCGGAAGGCGCTGCAGGTGCTGAACCAAAGTTCGGCTGACGCGCTGATGATCGGTCGCTCGGCAAGAGGGCAACCATGGATATTTCGGGAGCTAAATCATTTCCTTCTAACAGGTGAATCTGCTTCACCGCTAGAAAAAAGTAAAGTCCGTGATATTATGCTCGGCCACCTGAACGACCTGTACCAGTTTTATGGGGAATCGACAGGCGTTCGCGTGGCTCGCAAGCACCTTACTTGGTATTGCGCCGGTTTGAATAATTCTAATAATTTCCGGTCCCAAGTGGTGCGCGTGGATAATGCTTCCGAACAAATTCGTATGACGCGGACATTCTTTGGCTTACAAAGCGAGGACGATTCATTAGCCGCGTAGCTTTTTATTTCGGCAGTTTTCTTTTACAAACACGCTTCAGGAATTGACAAAAAGTGGCCAAGAACAACAACGCAAACAAAATAGAATTTGCGGCCTCAAAAAATAAGAAGCCACTTCGGAAACACACCGAAGAAGCGCTACAACAGTACTTCAAGAATTTAAATGGCGATCGCCCTAGGGAATTGTACGATCTGGTTCTGGGCGAAGTCGAAGAACCCCTTTTCAAGGCTGTAATGGATTACACCGATGGCAATCAAAGCCAGGCTGCGGGTATTCTCGGCATCAACCGCGGAACGCTACGCAAGAAGTTAAGAACCTACTCCATACATCAGTAAAGGCAAATCATGTTCGAGGTACGCCGTGCGCTTATCAGTGTCTCTGATAAGCGTGACCTTATTCCGTTTGCTCAGGGTCTGACAGATCTGGGCATTGAAATTCTCTCCACTGGCGGCACCTGGCGCTTACTTCACGACGCGAACATTGCCGCTGTCGAGGTATCCGACAAAACAGGCTTCCCGGAAATTATGGACGGGCGCGTGAAAACGCTTCACCCAGTCATCCACGGTGGACTACTCGGTCGGCGCGGAACCGATGATGAAGTAATGGCAAAGCATGGCATCGAGCCAATCGATCTTTTGGTCGTTAATTTGTATCCATTCGAGGAAACCATTCAAAAAGCCGATGCAACTTTGGATGACGCTATCGAGAATATCGATATCGGCGGGCCGGCGATGATCCGTGCGGCATCGAAAAATCATGAGGGTGTCGCGGTAATTGTAGAACCGAGTGACTACGAGACGACTCTCAAAGCGCTAAAGTCGGGTGAGATCAGCCTGGATATGCGACGCGGTTTGGCGGCAAAGGCCTACGCCCACACGGCAAGCTACGACACGGCCATTACGCGGTATTTATCAGCCTCTATAGGTTCGGACGCGCTCAATCAGCGCTTTCTTTATTCCGGACAACGCAGTGAAAAGCTTCGCTACGGTGAAAACCCACACCAATCTGCGGCTTTCTATCGAGATCAGACTTCGGCACCGGGCTCGCTAGCCGGAGCGGAGCAACTACAAGGTAAGGCGCTGTCCTACAACAACATCGCCGACACGGATGCAGCACTTGAGTGCGTGAAACAATTTTCCCAGCCCGCCTGCGTCATAGTGAAGCATGCGAACCCCTGCGGGGTGGCTATCGATAGCAGCATTGGTCCTGCCTATGACCGGGCATTTTCCACCGATCCGACCTCGGCATTTGGTGGCATTATCGCGTTCAATCGAGACCTCGACAGCAACACGGCGCGATGCATCATCGATCGCCAGTTTGTCGAAGTCATAGTTGCCCCTTTAATAGCCGCAGACGCACTGCCTGTGCTTGCAGAAAAGAAAAACGTCCGCGTAATACAAACGGGTGATTGGTCGCAATTAGAGGGCGACAAATTTGATTTCAAGAAAGTTTCAGGCGGATTGTTGGTACAGACGGCAGATGCTGGGGTCATCGGTGAATCTGATCTGAAAGTTGTGTCGAAGATTAAGCCAACCGACGTGCAGATCACTGACATGCTGTTTGCGTGGAAAGTTGCCAAATTTGTAAAATCGAACGCAATTGTATTCTGCAAAGAAGGCATGACAATCGGCGTTGGTGCAGGACAAATGAGTCGCGTTTACTCAACGAAGATTGCCGCGATCAAGGCAGCAGACGAAGGGCTGAATGTAACTGGATCTGTTATGGCCTCAGATGCATTTTTTCCCTTTCGGGATGGCATAGACAGCGCCGCTGAGCATGGGATAGCGGCGATTATTCAACCCGGTGGATCGATGCGCGATGACGAAGTCATTGCGGCAGCCGATGAGCATGGCCTGGCAATGGTGCTCACCGGAATGCGACATTTTCGACACTAATCGCAGGCGCCGTTAGAAGCATTTGGAATCTAGGATTCGCTAATGAAAGTACTGATTATTGGCAGCGGCGGACGAGAACATGCACTCGCATGGAAATGCGCTCAGTCGCCCATCGCTAACGAAGTGCTCGTCGCACCAGGCAATGCAGGAACAGCGCTGGAACCAGGCGTCCGCAATGTCCCTGTCGACGCTGAAGACATTGATGGACTGCTGAAACTTGCGCAAACAGAAGAGGTCGAGCTGACCATTGTTGGCCCGGAGGTGCCCCTCGTCGAAGGCATTGTCGATCGGTTCGTTACTGCCGGATTGAGATGTTTCGGACCACTGGCAGCTGCCGCACAATTGGAAGGCTCCAAAGCCTTCACAAAAGATTTTCTGCATCGTCACGATATCCCGACCGCCGCGTACCAAAACTTCGATGACCTTGAACCGGCGCTCGCATACATTCGAGCGCAGGGCGCACCGATTGTCATCAAAGCGGACGGGCTCGCTGCCGGCAAGGGTGTGATCGTTGCGATGACGCTGGAAGAAGCTGAAGCAGCCGCGATCAGCATGCTAAGCAACAACAGTTTTGGTACTGCCGGAAATCGTATCGTTGTCGAAGAGTTTTTAGTCGGCGAGGAAGCGAGTTTTATGGTGATCACCGACGGGGAATGCGTCCTGCCTCTGGCGAGCTCGCAAGACCATAAAGCACGCGATGAAGGGGACACTGGCCCGAATACGGGCGGCATGGGCGCATATTCGCCTGCGCCAGTCGTGACCGATGAAATGGAACGACGCATCCTTGATGAGGTAATAGAGCCCACGCTCGCCGGCCTGCGACTCGACGGTGTCAACTATGTCGGATTTCTTTATGCTGGATTGATGATCGCGCCAGATGGCACACCTAAAGTTATTGAATTCAATTGCCGCATGGGGGATCCGGAAACGCAACCAATTATGTCGCGGTTACGATCGGATTTGGTGGATCTGTGTATCGCGACTCTGGATGGCCGTCTTGCCAGTGTATCTGCCAGATGGGATTCCCGTGCCGCGCTCGGCGTTGTAATGGCCGCCGGCGGTTATCCCGCGTCTTACGCGAAAGACAAATCAATCGCCGGATTGAACGATTGTTCGTTCGACGACGTAAAAGTCTTCCATGCAGGCACAACGCTAAAAGGCGACGTGGTGCGAACGAGTGGTGGTCGCGTTCTGTGTGTTGTTGGCCTAGGCGAAACCGTAAGCGACGCACGAGACAAAGCGTACGAATGCGTCGACAACATTCATTGGGACGACGTTTATTTTCGGCGCGACATTGGTCATCGCGCTATTGCGCGTGAAGCGAACTAATCACACATGATTACAACAACGGAAGCAACGCAGTCCATCCTTGAGGCAATTTCACCATTTGAGGCAACTCACGTATCGCTTGATGAAGCAGCCGGCCGCGTGTTGCATCAAACAGTGGTTGCCGAACGCGATCAGCCGCCGTTTGATCGCGTCACGATGGATGGAATCGCGATTCGCTTTGCATCATTTGCAGAAGGCCTACGTGCGTTTAACATTCAGGCCGCCCAATATGCGGGTGACCCGGTAATAACCCTTAATGCAGATGCCAACTGCATCGAAATCATGACAGGCGCCGTTTTGCCAACAGGAACTGACTGCGTCATTCCGGTCGAACGAATTGATACCCAAGAGGCAATAGCAACAATCGCTGACGACTATCTACCCATACATCTGCAGTTCATTCACCCACAAGGATCCGATTACGTTAAGGGCCATGAAATTCTGCAAGCTGGCGAGATAATCTCCCCCGCACATATCGCGATCATTGCTTCGTGTGGGCTTGACGTTGTAGCCGTCAGTGAACATCCAACGGTCAGCGTCATTTCGACCGGTAATGAGCTAGTACCCGCGGGCGAGGCAATTGCAGCCCACCAAATTCGTATGTCCAACGGGCCGGCCCTCGCGGCCATGCTGACACAACAAGGATTTACGAACGTTCTGCAGGAGCACCTACCTGATGACCGCGACACCCTAAACACCAAACTTGCAGTGCTATTAGAAAAATCTAATGTGCTGGTGCTGAGCGGCGGAGTATCGATGGGCAAAGCAGACTTTGTGCCGCAAGTTCTGAAAAACCTTGGCGTGCGCCTGGTTTTTCACAAAATCAGTCAGCGCCCGGGCAAGCCCATGTGGTTTGGAATTGGACCTGGTGGTCAGGCGGTGTTCGCCTTGCCTGGTAACCCCGTTTCGTCGTTGGTGTGCTGCCGACAGTATGTAATTCCAGCACTGCTAAAGGCGAGTGGACGGACTGAAGCGAGTAGGGTTTATGCCGTACTCGGCGAAGACTTCTCCTTCAAAGCGGCACTGACCTGTTTTCTGCCTGTACGCATTGACAGTGAAACAGATGGACGCACGATCGCCATTCCCGTCGCCACCAACACCTCCGGAGATTTTTCTGCGCTTGGCGCAACAGACGGCTATGTCGAATTGCCGCTGGAGCAAAGTGTTTTTCGCGCTGGAGAAGTCGCGCTCCTACATCTTTGGGACAAACCCTAATTCGTTCAACAGCTCCATCGACCGGGATATTTAGGGAACATCAGACTCCTTCGCCGCGCGAATACGACGCTGCATACTCCGGAATTATACGATCTTCCTCCATTAGCGGATCAGGAATGGGAACACTCGCTGTAACACCCAATGGGATCACTCCAGTCCAATAACCAAGACCTAGGTCTTTGGCGGCATCTGCAGGAGGCCCTGAACGAACTTTGACGCTTGCCTCAGAAATGGGTACCGACAAAACTGTTGTCGCCTCTGTTTCTTTGCCATCCGGCTGTCTTGAATCTTCCCAACGACCGGGTATCAAATGATCGACGAACGCATTGAAAGCGGCGCCCTTCTTCTCGTTGTCCGTTACCAGCGTGGCCTCACCGAAAACAACGACCGAGCGGTAATTCATTGAGTGCGAGAAAGCCGACTGAGCCAAGACCAGGCCATCGAGCAACGTCACACAAACGCTGACGTGTCGCCCAGTAACAAAGCAAGACAACCATCGGCTGGCAACCGCGCCATGCAAAACGACCTCGTCACCAAGTCGCGCATACGTCATCGGAATAACGATTACGCCATCACCAGCATCGAAGCCCACGTGAGCGACCATCCCCTCGTCGAGAATGGCATACACCGTACCTCGATCGTACGAAGCGCGCTCCGAATGGCGACTGATAGTTGTGCGATTTGTTTGCTCTAGTTCCTTTGACACAAGCGATCCTTTTTTATCCTAATTTTTCACCAATGGGGCAAAGGAACCACAAATGGGCGTTCGCGGCAAATCAATTCAAGTATTTGTCGCTCCGGCATTTTCGCTATTGAGCGTGGCCGACAAGGAGGACCCCGCCGCGCGGTAGGAAGAACTGTTGGATTTCGTAAAAGGCAGCAAAAGAGACCCGTTAATACGGCATTCATTACAAACTAGGCTCAATTTACGCTACTCAATACAAACAAATGTCATCTGTCGATCGGAATGGTAGTCTTCAATCGATCCTGCGCACTGACGGAAAAAAGTCCGGGCTAGAGCGCTCAACCGGCTGGGGGTATATTGGCCGGAAAAACTAATAATAATAACGAGGACCAAAAACCATGCCTTTTATGAAAGCCTACGAAAATCAAACTTACGCCTTGTTGCGAATAACAACAGGTTTTATGTTTTTCTGTCACGGTGTGACCAAGTTCATGAACATGCCGGACGATCGCCCCATGCACATTCAGTGGGTTGCGGGCCCGATTGAGCTGATCGGCGGTGCTCTTGTGATGATCGGACTGATGACCAGCCCGGCAGCATTTATTTGCGCAGGTATGGGCGCAGCCGCCTATTGGATGGGACACTTCAGCGCAGAAAGCTACTTGCCAATCATGAATCGCGGTGATGGAGCAGCACTCTACACATTCGCGTTCTTATATATCGCGGCGAAGGGCACCGGAATCTGGGGCGTGTCAAAAGACTGAATCTGGCCCGACGATTAAGCACTAGAGAAAAGGCTCTTCATTTGAAGAGCCTTTTTTTGATGGTCGCCGAATACTAAATAACCGCATTGCGCGCGCCGCCAAGAGAATCGGGGTCAGAGTCGAGACTCTGACCCTCACTCAACAATAAGCCAAAAGCATTCGGAGTCGCTTCTTAACGCCCTATCGCACGAGCTCAAGCAGTTACAATTTATCTTTTCATGGCTTCGAAGAATTGAGCGTTAGTCTTAGTATCTTGAAGTTTGTTCAAAAGAAACTCTACTGCTGCCAATTCATCCATTGGGTGCAGCACTTTCCTTAGGACCCACATCTTCTGCAGTTCTTCCGGATCGGTCAGATACTCTTCTTTTCGTGTGCCCGAACGATTGATGTTGATCGCTGGGAAGACGCGTTTTTCGGAGATGCGTCGATCCAAGTGGATCTCCATGTTGCCGGTGCCTTTGAACTCTTCGTAGATCACTTCGTCCATTTTCGAACCCGTGTCTACTAGCGCCGTGGCCAAAATCGTCAGACTGCCACCTTCTTCAATGTTTCTTGCAGCACCAAAGAATCGTTTCGGCCGATGCAATGCGTTTGCATCTACGCCACCTGTCAGGACCTTGCCCGACGATGGCACTACCGTGTTATAGGCACGCGCCAATCGTGTGATTGAATCGAGCAGGATGACAACGTCGCGCTTATGTTCGGTCAACCGTTTCGCTTTCTCGATGACCATGTCGGCAACTTGCACGTGCCTGCTGGCAGGTTCATCAAAGGTTGATGAAACCACTTCACCACGCACCGTTCGTTGCATTTCCGTGACTTCTTCCGGGCGCTCATCAATTAACAGCACAATCAATTCGACGTCTGGATTATTCGCCACTATGGCCGATGCAATGTTCTGCAACAGCATCGTTTTACCCGCTTTTGGCGGGGAAACGATGAGACCACGTTGACCTTTACCAATCGGCGCGACCATATCGATGATACGGGCGGTTAGATCTTCTGTGCTGCCATTGCCTTGTTCAAGCTTCAACCGATCGCGCGGAAACAGAGGTGTCAGATTTTCGAACAGCACCTTGCTACGGGCGTTCTCCGGCGCATCGTGATTGATTTCACCCACTTTCAGAAGCGCGAAATATCGTTCGCCTTCCTTCGGCGGTCGAATCAAGCCAGAAACGGTGTCGCCCGTTCGCAAATTGAAACGTCGAATTTGGCTCGGTGACACGTATATATCGTCTGGCCCGGCTAGGTACGAACTGTCAGCGGATCGCAGGAAGCCAAAACCGTCCTGCAAAATCTCGAGTGCGCCGTCCCCGTAGATGTCTTCACCGTTTTTCGCGTGTGCGCGAAGAATGTTGAAGATAATGTCTTGTTTGCGCAATCGCGCTAGGTTATCCAGCCCCAGTGATTCGCCGAGTTCAACCAACGCCGATGCCGGACGGGTTTTCAATTCCGTCAAATTCATCGCGCTTTTCGATTGTTCTAGTTGATCAGCTGGTATGACCTCAAGGCTACCGTCATCGTCTGGTAACGCATCGTTATGCGGACGTCTATTACTATTACTACGACGTCTGCGACCACTTTGGTTGGTGTTGCCCTTGTTTGTGTTAGCCGGCTGCTTTGGCCGACTTCTTGTTTGATTACCCAAATACCCTCTCACAGATTAGAATCCAGAAACTCCGTTAGTTGAGATTTTGACAGCGCGCCGAGTTTCTGGGCTTGCACGTTGCCATCTTTGAAAATAATCAGCGTAGGAAGACTTCTTACGCCGAACTTCATCATAATGTTCGGATTTTTGTCCGCATCTAACTTCGCGACGGTCATTCGATCCGCATATTCGTCGGCAATTTCGTCCAGGAGCGGTCCAATCGCCTTGCATGGCCCACACCATTCTGCCCAAAAATCGACCAGAACAGGTTTGTCCGAATTGACTACGTCGGCTTCAAAATCGCTGTCATTGGTGTGTACGACTCTCTCGCTCACCGCTTTTTCTCCAATTTAATCAGGGTATTTTTTGATTTGATAACGCTCGTCGGTAACGTGGTTCTCGACGAACATTGCAAAATGGATGACGCTGCCTGTTCAATCAGGCAATATGTCGCAGCTTTATCGCGGCTTCTCTAGGAATTCGATGATGGCGAAACTGGCAGGTGCGACGGTTGTCGCGTCAGTGTTGAGCCAATTTGACCCCTTAACGAAGCAATTTGCAAGCCTTTAACCCACTTTTTCTGGCCTATATTAAATGACTGATAGCCATCTGAGCGACCTCAGATTCGACTCTTTGGACCTGGACGACACCTTGCACGCGGGAATTCGCGATGCAGGCTTCGAGTGCGCGACACCCATCCAGGCCGACACTTTACCGATTGCACTCGGTGGCAAGGATGTTGCCGGACAAGCGCAAACCGGTACGGGCAAGACCGCCGCCTTCCTCGTTGCGGGCATCCAGCATGTCTTGAACAAAGACAAGGAAGATGGCGCTGGCGACAAGCCGCGCCAACCCCGCATTTTCATCCTTGCACCCACCCGAGAACTCGCCATCCAGATAGCCAAGGATGCGGAAGAGCTCGGCAAGCATACCGGCCTGAAGATCGCCCTCGCCTATGGCGGCACCGGTTACGAACAGCAGCGTCGTACAATCGAATCCGGCATCGATATTCTTGTTGGTACACCCGGTCGCATTATTGATTATTTCAAGCAGGGCGTGTACAAACTGGACCAGGTACAGGTCGCGATACTTGACGAAGCTGATCGCATGTTTGACTTAGGCTTCATTAAAGACATTCGTTACCTATTGCGTCGCCTGCCAGATCCAGACAAACGCCTGAATATGCTGTTCTCCGCTACGCTGTCACAACGCGTTTTGGAACTGGCCTACGAACACATGAACGAGCCAGAACTCATCCGAATCGAGCCTGAGAAGGTTACGGCTGACCGTGTCCGACAAGCGATTTTCTTCCCTTCGAATGAAGACAAAATGCCCTTGCTCGTAGGCTTGATCCGCGAAATGGGCGCAAGGCGCATCATGATTTTCGTCAACATGAAACGTGATGCCGAAAAAGTCGAGGATTACATGAAGGCCAACGGCGTCGACGCGCAGGCTATTTCCGGCGATGTGCCACAAACAAAGCGCCAGCGCATGCTGGAGCGCTTTCAAAAGGGTGAGTTGGCCGTTTTAATTGGTACGGACGTTGCCTCACGCGGACTACACATTCCCGATGTGCAGTGCGTGATCAACTATGACCTGCCACAGGATAGCGAAGACTACGTCCACAGAATTGGCCGTACGGCCAGAGCGGGCGCAGCCGGCGATGCCATTAGTTTCGGCTGCGAATCTTATGCCATGGCCTTACCGGATATTGAGAAGTTTATCGGCAATAAAATCCCGGTCGCGAACTACGCAGCTGCCGATCTTCCCGAACTCATAAAACCACCCTACCGACCGCGAAAACCTCGTGGCGGCGGCCAAAGAAAATCGGGTGGCGGCGGTGGTCGCCCACCGCGGCGGCGCTAGACCACTAGGTCCGAAACGCCTGCAATTCCGGTAAAGCTATCGTTTTGCTTTGCCGGTCGGCCGGTGTCTGGATTGGTAATGTGGAGTAGATTGCCAACGCCGTAATCTCTGGCGCTTTGCAAAACCATCGCGTTGTCGTCGATAAAGACCGTTTTAGCGCAATCAAAATCGACCTGATCTTGTAGGGCATGCCAGAACGGCTGATCCTCTTTCGCATAACCCAGTTCGTGCGATGTATAGATGCCATCGAAATAGTCGGTAATACCCGTGACTGCAGCTTTTATATCAAGGGTGTGTTGGTGAGAGTTGGTGACCATCAAAACGTTAATGTCGTGTGCCGCCACGGCCTCCAAAAAACCCTTTGCGCCGGGCAAATATCCGATTCGATGCTGTTCATCCAGATGCAGAGATGCGACGTCCAGGTCAAGAACTTCACTCCAGTGATCAAGTGAATACCAGATCAATTCTCCCTGTATCTTTTTCATAATGCCGTAGAGCTTTTCCTTGGCTGCCGCTTCGCTGAGGTCATTTTTTTGGGCGTAAACTGTCGGAATATGTTCCAGCCACATGTAGTTATCGTAGGCGAGGTCCAATAGGGTACCGTCCATATCGAGCATCAACGTATCGCAAGAATCGAGAAGTAAGTCGAAATTTTGAGGCTTCATTTTCACCACAATGTTTTATACTGCGCAGCCCGTTCATCGGCCGCCAAGGACCGTTTGCATGAGTCTTACAGATTTTGTTGAACCACTGGTTACGCTGGCCCGGCAAGCCGGCGACGCGATTCTCGAAGTGTACGCGACCGATTTCGATGTACAAGCGAAGGACGACGACTCGCCACTTACGCAAGCTGACATGGCCTCACACCTCATTATTGAAGCTGGCCTGCGCGCACTCACGCCCGACATCCCGATAATATCTGAAGAATCCGGCCTGCCGAGTTTCGAAGAACGTAGTCAGTGGACACGTTATTGGCTAATCGATCCTTTGGACGGCACCAAGGAATTCGTCAAGCGCAATGGCGAGTTCACCGTCAACATCGCGCTAATCGACAATCATCGAGCCATTCTCGGCATCGTGCATGTGCCCGTCATGAACAAAACCTATACCGGATGCGAGGGCGCCGGATCGACCGTTCGCATAGACGAAGGTCAACCTGAAACAATCGCTGTGGCAGCGACCAGCGCGTCGCCAGTGCGAGTCGTGGGTAGCCGTTCTCATCGTGGTCCCAACCTGGATGCGTATCTGGATGCACTTGGCGATTTCGAGATGTTACCGATGGGCAGCTCACTCAAGTTTTGTGTTGTGGCAGAGGGCAAAGCAGACATCTATCCACGCTTGGGCCTAACCTCAGAGTGGGATACCGCCGCTGCACAGGCAGTCGTGGAGCAAGCGGGCGGTGCTGTTGTCGAATTGGATGGCCAACCCCTCACCTACAACACCAAAGAGGACATTCTCAACCCGCATTTTCTAGTCCGAGGACCAGCGGACAAGGACTGGCTCGCCAGTCTGTAAATGACGCCCTCGCAGACGCGAAGTTGCGCTAGAATCAAATCAACGATTATCGGACGCCTCACCAGATCTGGGATTGATGACCAAAAAAATAGACACCGAATCCTTCAAGCAGTTTGACCGGCTTAGGGAATTGCGCGTCAATCACCGTGATCTGGATTACCTCATAGATTCTTTGACGCACGACCCGATGGTCGATCAATTGCGATTGCGCCGATTAAAAAAACGTCGCCTCGTTCTAAAAGACATGATCTCGCAGCTAGAAAGTGAACTGATCCCGGATATGGATGCCTAGCGTCACCATGCGCGGCTTCATCTTCTCAATCACCTTTCGAATGTCTCCTTTCGCCAATAGCCGAGGTTCACATCGCTCGAATTTTTGAAAATTTACTGTCCGCTTTAAACTGTGATCTCAACCAATAGTAGTCATTCAAATCAGTTGAAAGACAAAAAATGAAGCGCTGCTTTACTCAAAAGCAGACGTTGATAACTCAGCGGTAAGTGTCGGCTACGATGCGGAGCGATTCGGCGTGGAGTTCTGCAACCAGATCCGGGTATTGATCGGAAAGATTTACCTGCTCACCCGGGTCACTCGTTAGGTTGTAGAGTTGCGGCCCGGTTGTGAAGCCACCCTCAATATTCTTGTCGTCGGCGACCCATTCAAGACCACCGAGACCTTCATAGGGCGAGATGTATTTCCAGTTGCCCTTACGAAGCGCCAGGCTGCCGACCGATTCCTCAAGAAGATAGTCGCGGCTCCGATCGGATCGTCCGAGCCATGCATCGATATGATTGCGGCTGTCGATGGCTGCACGATCTACAATATCCTGTCCCACGAGTCCTGCCAGTGAGGCGTATATATCGATCTGCGACACGAGTGCATGGCTTATCGATGCTTCGACCGAACCTGGCCAGTAAACGATTGTTGGTACGCGCGTACCTGCCTCATATGCGCTGTACTTGCCGCCGCGAAATTTCCCCGCCGGCCGGTGCTCACCAATGAGCTTTACGGACTGATCGGCGTAGCCGTCATTCAATACAGGCCCGTTGTCGCTCGTAAAAATCACCAATGTGTTATCTGCGATGCCGAGCGATTCCAATTCGGAGACGATTTCGCCCACCATCCAGTCAACCTGAGCGATGGCGTCGCCGCGCGGTCCCATTGTAGATTTGCCCTCAAAGTGAGCATTCGGCAGGCGCGGCACATGTATGTCGTGGAAGGAGTGGAAAAGGAAGAATGGCACGTCTTGGTGAGCGCGCATGAACGCGACTGCCTTGTCCGTAAATACATCGGGAAACTCTTCATCCACCCAAAGCGCCGATTTTCCGCCGTCCATATGTCCGATACGGCTGACGCCGTTAATTATTGTGTCGCTATGCTGCGGATCGGCCTCGAAGCGTAACAGCTCAGGATTGTCATAGCCGGTTGGCCGATCGCCGACCCTGCCCGTGTAGCTGATGGTAATCGGATCCGTCGGCTCGAGGTCGACGACCTTTCGGTTCTCGACGTAGACCGCGGGCACGCGATCGCCGGTAGCGGGTAACAAAAAGGCGTAGTCGAAGCCGATATCGCGTGGCCCCGGGCTGATGTCGCCGTTCCAATCCAAGTTTCCGTCACCAAGCCCTAAGTGCCACTTGCCGACTACGCCGGTTGCGTATCCGGCTCGCTTGAGCAGCGTCGCGATGGTCGGCTTGCCAGGCCGAATCAGCAGTGGAGCGTCCCCTTCAAGAATATCCGCCTCTACACGGAAACCGTGTTCACCACTCAGGAGTGAGTAACGGGAAGGCGTGCAAGTGGCGGCAGTGCTATGCGCATCGGTAAAGCGCACACCGTTTGCGGCCAGTCGGTCAATGTTGGGAGTATTCACACCGACGGCGCCGTAACTGCCTACGTCACCGTATCCAAGGTCATCGATATACAGAATGACGATGTTTGGGCTGTTGGCAACCTCAATTTCTATCCCGCCGTCATCGTTCGCTACGGAAGCACAACCCGCCATCCCGAAAACGAGCCCTATTCCCGCGAGAAACCGCAAAGTCAAAGTTTCGATCATGTGTAATCCATCCTTCATTGCCGTTTCAACATTCGCTTATGGAGGAACTCGTCAGCCCGAGAATCGATTCGATAATCGATCTGCGTTCACTCGTCATCGAAACAGAGAAAAATTTCGGAGTCCTCTCCGATGTCCCCATTGACTCACAGGGGCGCTCTAGTCTTCATCGCCCCAATCGCGGGTCTTTTCACCTTTCAGAATTGCCCACTCTTCGTCCATCATCGCGATCAGCTGCTCACGCGTGTAACTGAATTCGTGATCGTGATTCAAGTGCAGCAATTCCTCAAACGCCTTGCCTATCGTGATCATCGCCTCGAATGGATCCGCCACAACCAGGTAATGTTCTTTCGGATTGTCATCGAACAGGGCGCTCTGGATGGCATCGACTACAAGCTTCGGTGGTGGAGAGGAAGAGACGCCACCCTCTGCAATGTACTCTTTGCACCCATCCAGATAGCCTTGCATCACGTCGGCGAAGTACTCATATTTTCTGTTATCACTATTGGCGATCATCCGCTTGCAGCGCGACGTACCGATGGCAGAACCAAAATTGCCTGGCTCGATACCGCTAACTTTGACACCCAAGCTGGCCATTTCGAAAGCCAACTGATCCGTGTACGCCTCAACGGCGTGCTTGCTCATCATATACATACCATACGCAGGGAGTCCGCCGGACAGGACGCCTGCGATCGAACTAATGTTCACGATTCGACCCTTAGACTCGATGACCATAGGGGCAAACGCTTTGGTTACACGGAACACACCGTACACATTGACATCAAAAAGGAAGTCAAGATCTGATTCATCAGCCTCAATTAGCGGATCGATGATATTGATGCCCGCGTTGTTAACAATGCCCCACAATCCTCGCCCCTCTGACTCGACTAGCTCGACGGCAGCATCGATTTCTTCCTGAACAGTTACATCAAGACGGACGGCCATAATGTTATCGATCTTGTTGAGCGCCTCAATGTCACCGGCCTTGCGCGCACCCGCATAGACGAAGTAGCCCTCGGCAGCGAGCTTCTCGGCAGTCGCACGGCCAATACCACTGCTTGCACCAGTTATCAGTACAGCTTTTTGACCATCAACATCCTCGGCAAAAGCAACCTGCTCACTCACCATCAGACCACATGAAATTAAAAAGACCAGCGAAACTAATACCCTCATGGCTACCACCCTAGTCTGCGATTTTGGAGAATTGTGCTGCTAGTTGTTAATTCGTTCAGTGCCCACTTTGGATTACTAGCGAACCTTTTCAAAGATATTACCTCAACGGCTGCTTCCGGGGATTAGGCAGTCGTTTATTCACTAAATTTTAAGAAAGTTGAGAAGCTACTTTCGGCAGAGGCTGTGTGAAAACCTGACATTACGTCTTTGCGAGGAGGAAAAGTCGACGAAGCAATCCAGTTAATTCAATAATTTATGGATAGCTTCACTGCGCTCGCACAACCGAATCTGGAGTTTTCACACAGCCTCGCCCAGAAACGGTCAGTGGGTCAGAGAACCTCCTCCGAAATCCGGTAGGAAATGTCTTGACGTTCTACGGAACAGCGAAATGTGTATTTGACTCCCGCTGACAGTGGCATCTTGTAAGTTGGGTACTCGTTTGGATGCCCCCAAAACTCACACTTGTTCCTACTTTCGTTAAGCGGGTTTTGACACGCTACTGAAATAGCATATCGCCCGGGCGCCAGGAAAACGGAGCCATATCTATCTTTGAGCAAGATACTCGCGCCAGATTCGCTACTCGTAATGCTATCAATCCGAACGCTGGGTTGGTCACAACCTTCCTCGGCCACAGTTGCAACGGTAGCCTGAACATCAGAATCCTTGACCTCCATACTCGAAGTACAAGCACAAGAAAGTAATGTTGCGAGTATCGTAATTGCAACGCGTCCCAATGTTTTCTCCAGAATTTTCAACCTCCACTTTCGGGCACAAACAGATCTTTGATTAGATGTTACCCCAATGCACGCATTCAGGGGGTCGGCCTACTGAGCTCCGCTGTGCCTTTCGCCACGCGCTCGTGCCAACTGGATTTGTTTGCGGCGCTCTTCCAGTCTTTCGGCTCTTTCGTCGTCGAGCGTCGTTACGCATTTAGGACACGCAATGCCTTCTCGATAATCAGGCGAGTTAAGGTCCTCCGTGCTAAGCGGTCGCCTGCATGCGTGACACTGTACGTAGCCGCCTTCGGCACGATCGCGATCAACGGCTACCCGCGTATCAAAAACAAAACACTCGCCTTCCCAGCGACTGTCAGCGTCGTCGACATCCTCAAGATACTTCAGAATACCGCCATTGAGCTGGTAGACATCGTCGAATCCGAGCTCCAACATTAACGCGGTCGCTTTTTCGCAGCGAATACCACCCGTACAAAACATCGCGACCGGGCGATCGGTGTTATCTACGGCAAGTCGTTCCGCGTAGTCAGGGAATTCTCGAAAACTATCAGTCTTAGGGTCGATCGCTTTCTCAAATGTCCCGACTTCATACTCGTATTGATTGCGGGTATCGATAATCAATGTGTTCGGGTCCGCTATGAGCGCATTCCACTCTTTAGCGTCCACATGCGTACCAGTGAGCTTGTCTGGGCGGACGTCCGGTCGCCCAAGCGTCACAATTTCTTTTTTGACCTTAACCCGCATACGGCGAAATGGTGCCTCTTCCGCCTCTGTCCACCTGCCGTCGATTGGCTCTGCGACGGCCAACGTGTCGTTCAACCAATTGAAAACGTTTCGCACGCTCTCTGAAGAGCCCGCCAGTGTCCCGTTAACACCTTCTTCCGCTATTAAAATCGTACCTAACAGGCCTTCTTTCTCGCACAACACTTGCAAGCGACCGCGAATAATGTCGGGTGAGTCAATTTGAATAAAGCGATAAAACGATACGACCTTCATAGTCGATCGAAACCAGGCCCCGAGAATGTGAGCGACAAAATGCTATGGCGAATTTCTTCGCCAAGAACGAGGCGTGCATCTTCACCGATTCTTGAAATGGCATCACCAAATTCAAGAAAGCCGGCCTCATTCCGTCGTACAGCGTTTTTCTCACGCAATGTTCGAATAAAATCCTGAAACAGCGCTTTATCAAAAAAGTCTGGAGAATGCAGACCGTAAATCATCGCCAGACGCTGTGCGCTTTGTTGACACAAACCTTCCAATTTGGCGCGCGTCAGTGTCCCCGATTCATTTCTGACCAAAAGCGCGATAACCAGATAGAACCGTTGCAACATCGGCACCATCGACTGCCCCAACATCATCAATTGGAAAGCGGGTGCAGACCCGGTCGGCGGGCGGACGAGACGGTCTCCCTCGCGGATCAGTACATTTTCATCAATCAGTGCTTCAATTGCGGTCGTCGTTACGCCATCAATGTCGCTGGCATTCCACTGCAGGTTTAACTCCTTCTGCATGAACGGGTAGATCATACGAACCAATCTCTGCAATTCCGCGTGTGCCAACTCGCGACCTTGAATGAAGCAACATGCGATTGAGGCCGGAATGGCGAACAAATGCTGAATATTGTTGCGGAAGTACGTCATCAACACCGCGTTTGTCTCCGTCATACTCACAACGCCGCCTAACGGATGACCGGTACGCTCGATGACTTTCAGCTTCTCGCCGTGGTCAACAATTTCATCTGCTGACCAATCCGGCACCGTCACCAGGTCTGAATACTTGAAGCGTCGCAACAAACGATTGCTGAGATTCAATTGCGCACGCAGCTCCAGCTCGCCCATACATTGTTTTGGCGTTGACAATAGTGTGTACGCCAACAAGCTGATTGGCGTAACGGCGGCGGCGGCATTTATCTCACTCATGATTCGGTTGCCCAATTCATCAATGACCCCAGTGAGCCACTGAGGACGCTCATCACCGGGGTTTTCATCGAGGCGCCAGTCTGGATTGTGCTGATCAAGAAGAGAATTCAATCTGATCGGCTCACCGACGTTGACGTAAACCTTGCCGAAATGCTCGCGTAAAGACTTTATCGACCTGAACAAACCAAACAGCGATTCCTTTTGTTTTTTCGCGCCGCCCATTTCAGAAATAAAGGAATCGCCTTCAATAAGCTTCTCGTAACCGAAATAGACCGGAATGAAGACCACTGGAATGCGCGGATTGCGAATGTACGAGTTGATTGTCATCGCAAGCATGCCTGCTTTCGGTTTCAGCAAACGCCCGGTGCGACTGCGCCCTCCTTCGACGAAGTATTCGATCGCATGGCCACGTGCGAGAATTTGTCGCATGTAGGCGTTGAATACGGTGGCGTACAGTCGATTGCCTTTGAAACTACGGCGTAAGTAGAACGCACCACTTCTTCGTAATATTCCGCCGACGAATGGGATGTTGAGATTAACGCCCGCCGCAACATGCGGGAGACTCAAGCCCTGGTGATAAACGATATAACTCAATAACAAATAATCAACGTGGCTGCGGTGGCAAGGAACATAAACAATCTCGTTGTTCTTAGCCTCCTCATGCAACGTTTCAATGTGCTGCAACTCAAGACCATCGTAGATTCTATTCCATACCCATCCCAGGAAACGCTCAACGACTCGCACTGTCGGGTAGGAAATGTGCGCCGCGATTTCGCTTGCCTGATTGCGCGCCTTTTGTGTCGTGCGTTCGAGTTTAGTGCGGTCACCCCCGGCTTCTGCATTGATCACCGCCCGCACGGCAGGGTCATTTAGCACTTCATTCAGCAAGGTTCGTCGATGCGAAAGATCGGGGCCGAGCGTCGCCGTTCGCCGCTGCCTGAAATGTACACGTAAAATGCGCGACACTTTACGGAATGCGACCTCCGATTCGAGATCCCGCTGCACGATTGCGCTAATCGGAAGCGGTTCGCTAAAGCGCATTAGTGTATTGCGACCTTGAAAAACCGTCTGGAAAAATTTGCGGGTACGACCCACAATATCCCATTGTTCCGAGAATACGAGCGACCACCACCCTTGCTCTTTCTTAGGTGAGCGGCCCCAATAGATACCGACCGGCACCAACAACAGCTGTTTGCCGCCCGCATTGATGCTCGCGTCAATGAGTCGCTGTAGCCGTTGCGACCCTTGAATTTGGCGACGCCGAAAAAACACACCGCTCATCCGTTTCAGCACAATGATTCGGCGGGCCTCTGTGACGCCACAATAGTCGATTGATTCAGTGGCCGGGGGCATGCCATGCAAGCGACAGTAACGCTCCAAGGCGAGTGTATCTGCCAAACCTCCGGTCTCCAGCACGTAACAGACGGGCGCGTCCGACTCCGCCAACAATTCAGCGGGGGATGCCGGTTGTACGACTGGTCGGGCCCAGAATCCGAACACCTTGCCGGCGAACCAATACCAGGGTCTTAAAACTTGTTGGGCAATGCTCATTGGACGCCAATATTACCCGTTTCCGGGTCACCTCAAACCATTGATTTTTCTACTTCACTCGGTAATGCTGCGATCGCTATGATAAATACTGAAAAAATATGACCTGGCTTATCGCCGACATCGGTGCAACCTCAAGCCGTTGCGGAATTTATTCCGTTGCAGGAAAATCGACCGCTAACATCCAGGTCTTTCGAAACGAAGATTTCGCTGACCTGGAGACGTTGCTGGCCGGATACCTCGCCTATGGGCCTGAAAAACCGGATAACTGCGCTTTGGCAATTGCGGCACCGCTAGACGGCGACAAAGTCCAGATGATCAACCGTGATTGGTCCTTCAGCGGCGCATCAATCGCTCAACATCTTGAATTCGATGCAATCGAAATGTTGAACGACTTTCATGCACTCGCCTATGCACTGCCGAAACTCGACGACGAAGATCGAAGGGAAGTTGGGCAGTCGACGGCATACCGGACAGGAAATATTGCGGTATTAGGGCCCGGTAGCGGTCTTGGGATGTCCGCCTGGATCGACAACGACGGCGCAACGTCAGTCATGCGTGGCGAAGGTGGGCACATATCCATCGCCGGGCGAAACGATGCTGAGGACACGATTGTTAAGCACCTTCGTGAGCGTTTTGGTCATTGCTCTGCTGAACGCATTCTTTCAGGCCCTGGGTTGTTGGCGTTGCACGAAGCCATGCACGGGACAAAATTGACGTCACCTGAGGAAATCACGAAGCACGATAACGATCCTCAATGCGCTGCCACACTGCAGCAGTTCTTTCTGTTCCTGGGGTCTGCCGCTGCAGACCTTGCTTTAATTAGCGGTGCGTATGGAGGCGTGTATATCGCCGGCGGCATTGTGCCTGCGTGCATCGAGGAGATATGCACATCAGACTTTCGATCACGATTCGAGGATAAAAATCGCTATACGGCATATATGCGAGCAATCCCTACCTGGGTGATCACGGCGAAAGAACCGGGTTTGATCGGGCTTGCGGCCTATTTAGAACGTCGCGTTGAAACATGATCTGCTTCGCGTAGGGGCGGCTTGATGGACAGGAGTCCGGATGTCGCGGGGGCCATGGATGGCCAAGAACGACCCAGCCGCGATAAGAACAAGAGGCCTGAATCGAAGTTGATTGACTCACGGCGACAGATCACTTGATCGTTACGACTAGCGCAGATGGATTGCTTCGCTGCGCTCGCAAAGACAGATTCTGTGGGATTGCAACGACGAACTCTGCGTCATCGCGAATAGCGCAGCGTTACTCGGTATCGTCTACCGCCTCGTCCAGCTTGCGCTTTTGATCCATGACTTGATCTTCAACTGCGCGCGCCTTGTCCACCGCATTGTTGTAATCATCTGCGATTTCAGCACCAACAGTGGTTGATGAACTCGCCTCATCCTCGCTATCAGTAGAACATGCACACAAGAACAACGTAGCGATCAGGAATATAATTTTGTTCATCTCGTAACCCTCAAGTTATTACGACAGTCGAATGATAAATCTCTTCAGGTAGAAATTCATTTCGTCAATGTTGTTCGTGAGTCGATGATCACCATCCACAATATGCAGCGCCGCCGCGCAACTTCTCGAGAAGCGAATACTGTTATCGACCGGCACTATATCATCGTGCCAACCGTGCACGATCTCTATTGGAATATCGGGTGGCGCCGGCGTTAGCGCTTCAAAGTCAGGCATGAAATAGGCTGGTGCCAGCACAAATAAACCGACCGCGTTGACATCCGCGGCTGCTGCTGTCGCAACATGCCCGCCCATACTCGAACCGACCAATACCAGCGGCGCGTCTACGCTCGCACAAGCCACGACTAGTTTTTCGACGCGTGCGGTTGGATCAGCAATGCCTTGATAGTCGATGCTGTCTGCCTCACAACCCAATGCCCGGACAGCTTCAGCCATTGAACGAATTTTAGTGCCCCACGGTCCGCTTTCCTGCCCGTGTGAAAATATGACCGTTGGACGACTCAAATTATAATTCCTTCACCACCGTGACAAAGATCCTCAATCATTCTGGCGGCCAACCAATCTCTATCCTGACCCCAAAACGCCTGCTTACCAATTTTCAAGGTAGGCACGCCCCAAAGCCCCACTTCGCTGAGTTCTTCGCTATTCACTTTTTCCTGGTCGCGCCAGGCCTCATCTTGTAATGCTTCCTGTAGTTCAGGCCAAAAAAGGCCGGAACGTTCCGCAACAATTTGCATACCCTCATCAGTAGCGACGTCGATCGCCTCCGCAAATATAGCTTTGCCGGCTTCGAGCAAGAAATCACGTTCACGATTTTGCGTCTTGGCGTAGTAGAAACCGGCAATGCATCGTTCCGCGCCAACGCCTTTCGAATCAGCGATTTTGCCGAACGGAATTCCATTGTCCATTGCCACTCTGTTCGCATCTTTTACAATGTAAAGGATCTTACTTTTAGGCACTTTCATACCGCGCTCCACCATTGGCAAGACGGGCTTTACTTCCAGAGTCAAGCCAAACGCACCGGCGATATCGAATGCCTTTTGTAACGCAATATATGAATACGGGCTGCGAAAAGAGTGAAACACTTCCAGTGGCGGCAAAGATTCCGCTTTGGTTGGTACCGTGGCTGGCAGATGCATCTGCATCGCCTGATCCAAAGATGCGAGTTCCGACAAAGGCGCCTCGAACCGATTTTGGCCCTGCGCGTCCAGGCGATCCAATAAAAGGCGGAGTCGATCGACGCCCCAATACCATTCGCCCTGATAGTGCATCGTGGCGCAATGGTAGTGGCCCATTTTTCGCAGCAGCAATTGATTGCGGCCAACGAGAACGTTGGCCTCCGCAGATTCACCGTAGGTCCGTCCCATCACACGCGTCACAGCTTCAGCATCGCCACGCCAATAATGCGTTAGCGCTGTGATCAGCGTTTCTGCGAAGTCATCTTCATCTTGCTCTGCCGCCAGAAACTCCAGCAGCGGACGACGAAATTCCACAGCCGGTGTGCTGCCCTTATCCAGAAATGGAATGCCAAATTCGCGCGCGAGTAATTTGCAATCGATCAAAGCGTACTCGGCGAGCTGGGCAGGTTCCGGCATGAAGTCGCCACGCAACCCCTGGCACAAATAAAATTTGAATTCGACTTTTGGATAGGTCTTCAGAACATGAGTCAGGTAATGACCGAGTAAGTAGGAATACGGATCATCGAGTTGCAGAAAAACCGAAACGATACGTTTTCGAAAAAACAGTATTCGAATGGCTTCTGCAAAAACTCGTTTCGCGGCAACTGCTCGCCGATCGAGCAAATAAGTTAGATACAGTGAACGAAGTACAGTCTTCATCTATTCGTTGTCCCAAGCGGCGGTCGGCTTCCAGAGAAACTCGTCGAGGTCAGGCTCCCATCGATATTTTTTCATGTCGATACGTCCGTTCAATATCGCAACATCCTCTTTGATCAGGCGCTTGCTCTGCTCATTGAAAGCATCACTACCAATCTTGAAAGCGATGGAGCCGGACGCTTGTATCACGCGATACCAAGGGACCGTGCTGCCGCTCGGCAAATGTCGCAACGCGTAGCCAACCTGGCGCGCGCCGCGCGGTATTCCTGCAATGTCGGCGATTTGTCCGTAGCTCGCCACTGAGCCCGCTGGTATATCACAAATAGTCGCCCAGATTTTCTCATTGCGTTTCAGAGTGTCGGGCTTCATTAATGGTCACATTACCGAAATTAATGTTAAGTATCATGTAGATACCCATTTGTCAGTTTGGGACGTCAGTCACTATTGCGCGTACATATCACCAAATCTAATTTATTGCCTGCTTCACGAAGCGCACGTCTTGGGTACGGCCATTGGAAACTTTTATCCCGATCACGGCGCCTTTATCGTCACGGTAAAATGCAGCCTCAGCGACAGGAAATTCGGCGTTGAATGTGTCCACATAACTGGATGATAACGTGAGATCACCAAAGCGTGCATGGTGTAAGCGCAGGCCGCTTTCGCTGTCCAAAATTTCGTAGGTAGTCTCAAGTTCATTACTATAATAACGACCAAAGAAATCTGCGAGCTCTGCAGGCGTAGGAAGCCACTCTTCGACTCGACTCGCCTCGTATGTTTCTGGACCACGCAGCGTTATCGAAATCGCCGCTCCGCTTTCGTCCAAGTTAATCACCAGCGACGTGTCTGTCGATAAGCGCAACTCAGTATCTGATATCGGTGAGATTGGCTGCGCATCATCGTCGCCTATTTTTACGAGGAACTGATTTCCGTCACGCGTGAGATCGATAATCGTGCCCCGGTATTCAACGAACTCGTATTTACCAAGGTGTGGGTCGAGTTTTTCTACGTCAACGTCGACGGACGCAACGGTCGGACCGACAGTCACCGTCTCCGCTAACGGTTCCATGAATTCTGAGAAAAATGCCTCAGCCGTTTTGCGGGCGATCGAACCATCGAACGAACCATTGTTGCTGGTTGCAACAACGCCTGCGTCGATATCGGGAAAATAGTACAGCATGGTTCGGTGCGCCGTATCAGCCCCGCCATGTGCCAGAGTCTTCAACCCACGCAACTCCATAACGTCGATCCCAAGGCCATAGAATGTCCCGACAGCGCCATACTCAACGTGCGGGGCAGTGACCTCGTCTACGACTTCACGACCGCCAACGCGCGCAGTGTGAAGATTACTCATCCATAGCGCCAAATCGTCCACGGTCGTGTAGATAGCCCCCGCTCCCATCGTTGCACCGCCACCGCCGCCGAGGTCGATAACCTGACGATATGGCTCTGTATCAGCATGAATGTAACCATCCGCAGCGTTTGGAATAACTGCGCCGGTTGACGATCGAACGCGTGTGTTAGTCATGCCGATTGGGACAAATACATTCGTCGACATCCATTTCTGAAATGGTTCGCCTGACACCCTTTCAACGAGTAATGCGGCCAACGCATAGGCGGTATTGTTGTAGTTGAATTCAGCTCCTGGTTCACTTTGCAGAGATTCCTGGCGCTGTAGAATTTTGAGAATGACATCCCGATCAATGTAATCTCCATCCTCCAAACGGGTGCCCGACATCGCGAGCAGGTTTAGAAACTCGCGATAGCCGCTGGTATGTGTAAGCAAATGTCGAATCGTGACCACCTGCCCTAAATCCGGCAATTCGGGGAAGTATTGGCGCACGTCATCATCGAACGACAGCTTTCCTTCGGCAGCCAACATGGCGACCGAAAATCCAGTGAATTGTTTCGAGACACTGCCAATATTCGACACAGTTCTTCGCGTGAACGGAATTCGATGTTGTAGATTCGCCATCCCGACGGCATGGCTATGGATAACCCTGCCATTGCGAATGACGGCGACTACTGCACCAGGTTGATCGTCGCCTTCAAAGGCGCTCAGGAGTTGATCAAGGCGGCGTTCGGGAACTAGGGCGACAGCTTCGATTCGTTGCAGTGAAATTGAATAATCGCCAGGCTGCTCATCCGCAGATGAAACACGAAACGTGTATCGCCCACTTGCCGGCGTTTCGAATTGAATCGGATCCGCACCGCGAGCCGATGTATTGAAATTTCCGGTGATCTGACCCTGCGGATCCAGCACGGTCACTTTTGCATCAAAGCTCAGCTGCTCCACTTCACCATAGACGAACTGCTTGGCTAACAGGTCGATGTGATACTCGGCCACATCGTCCACATCGAGATGACCATTCAAAATTCGCATACGAGCTACCTTTTTGACTCGACCAAGTAACAGACATTCTCGCATCTATTTGGCTCCTACGAAATTGGCTGCGATCTCAGTCGCAACGCGGTTTACCTACCAAGGCGTGCCCGAATTTCCTTTTTGGCTTCTTGCAGCACGGTATCTCTATCCAAACTGTCAAGAATTTCGTTGACCACTTGCTTTGGCCCACCCTCACCCCAGGATTTACCCTTGGACAAATACTCTGCTGCTATACGCCCGACGACGTAAGTACTGTAGTAGGCAATCGCACCCTGTGCACCAGCCGTCACTATCGTCGATAGGCCCGCGGTGCCGACTTTTAGCGCGCTAGAGACGATGTTCAACGCCCACACGGTACCCATCAACGCTGCAGCTTCCGCGGCGATCACACTCACGAGCGAACCCGCTTCCCGCCTGCTAATAGGCAGATCGTAAACTTTGGACAGATGCACAACCATTCCGACATCGATGAATGCTGCCGCAAAAAGATCTGCAACAGGAATCGGATTGAAGGCAACCGCGACACCCTTGGCGACACAGTAAGTTCGCACCAGTCGATCACCAATCTCGCGCCGCGCGTGCAACATTCGAACACCGACTTGATCACTAAGATCAGCCGCAAATAGGCTGGCATTCAGTGCGGCGAGTGTCTTTCCTTCATTCTCGAATATTTCCCACAGCCGCAGCCGCAGGTCATAGATTTCCGGTTCGCGTTCGCGTGTGCTGCTCGTTTCATTGCCGTCATCGTCAATCTCGATGACCTGCTGTGCGCGTGGCTGTGCCGCAACCGCAAGAACATCTTCCGTCTGCACGAGACCCACTGTCTTTTCGCGCACCGTCGCCAACAAGGCTTCACGTTCAGATTGGGTATATAAATCAGATTTATTAAGCGCGACTACGACGGGGCGACCCTGCTTAAGCAATGTACGTAGAGCGCTACGCTCCGAATCGGTGATATCACCATCGAGCACAAAAATGACCAGATCCGAGCGATGCGCGACCTCTTTCGCCAATTCTTCACGAACTTCGCCGCCCGCTTCATCGAGGCCCGGCGTGTCAATTAAAAAAACGCCCGCGGCTTCAACCTCCGACCACTGCTGCATCGACGATTTTTTGGTTTCTCCGTGCAATGGACTAACGGCAAATCGCTGCTCACCAATAAGCGCATTCAATAGAGAAGATTTACCCGTACTGACGCGACCGAAAACGGCAATGTGCAGATGACCATGCTGTAGCTTATCGAGCATCCCTTCGACAGCATCGTAATCGTGTGCGAGTGACTCGCGAATGCCCGCTGGCAAACGCGAATCCTCGATTAATTCGCGCAGGCTTTCGCGGGCTAAATTAAGATGATCGGAACCGCCATCAGCAACAACGTCAACGGGTGTCTTTTTTCGACTCCACGGCCATCCTGGCAACTTGTCGAACACCTGCTTCAATATGCTCACTGATTCCTTCCTCAAATGCCGTAGCCGCGATGCTCGGGTCGAAGTCGCCGCGCTCACCCAAAGTTAGCAACAAACTTCGACCAAGCGCATCAAATATAAGTCCATAGGCTACCGCATGCACAACGCCACCAGCGACCGTTCCTACACCTGGAAATGCCTTCAGGGCGTTACCGGCAACCGCGAGACTAAGCGGTAGCGCTTTGCCTGCCCTACTTTGACTCAAATTCAGAAATTCCTCGATATCAAGATCGCGCGGTGCGGCACCGTACAGTTTGCACAGCTCACGGGTCATCGTTGTTCCAATGTAACCCTGGATGATTACATCGGTGCCCGGGCTGACCGCGGCGAGCGCGCCGACCACCGCCTTTCGGGTCGCACTGCGAACGATTTGCTCTGCGCGAAGATTACGATATTCGCCTTCAGCCTCGGCAAGCTTTTCAGCTGCAAGGCGAAACACGGCTCGATCGCGTTTTACATCGAGTGATTCGATACTGCCTTCGAGCAGGCGATTGATGGCGACGACCAATACGCCGATATCGGCGGGACGCTGGCGTCTGACAGTTGTCTCCGCTCCATCAGAGCGGCGTTCGATCACATCCAATTCACCGCCGGCGCTAACAGCGACGACCTGATCGCGCGCAAATTCACCCCCTAGATCTTCCAGGTAATCCAATAATCGCTCCATTAATACCGCCTGTTCTGCAGTGTCATAGCGATCGGACTTGTTCATAACCAGAATGAGTGGCTTCTTCAAAGCAAGCAGCCACCGCACCGCTTGCGATTCGTCCCGAGTCAGATCGCCGTCGCACACAAAGAGTACGAGTTGCGATCTTTGTGCTTCTTCGACTGCAATGGTATCGAGATTTCCTTCTAGCCCTCCCGTTCCGGGCACATCAGTCAACAATATTTGCGCGCCACTTCGAGATCGCCATCGATAATGGCGAATATCAATTGTTGAGCCACCCACTGGATTAACGGCAACATCGGCGTCAGGGACCAGCACTTTTATGAGCGAACTCTTACCGGTGCTGATTGCGCCGAAGAAACACAAATGCACTGATCCCGATTCCTGACGCTCAGCAAGGTTCTGTAACTCCGCCTGCGCATCTTCCACGTTGACACCCGACCGTTCCGCATCCTGCAGACGTGCTTCAATATCTTCCTTGCGCAGCGATCTATTCTTAATTTTTTCCGGACTTATGTTTCTTTTAACGACGAGTCGTGCAATCAACCAGATCGCGGCAATGACCAGCGCACTCATTACGCCAATGTAGCCCCACAGGATAACCTTCGGTCCCTGAATCAATCGATCCCATACATTGAGAAACGATTCGGTCACAAACAACATCGCCGCAATGGCTATAACAAAGACGAGCAAGACGAGGAATCCGACGGCAAGTCGCAGAAAGCGATCAAGTTTCATGGGTGTATGTTACTTGCCACACCTCATATTTACGAACGCAACCTTTTGTTTCTATTTGTAAAGAAGGGACAAGGATGCTTTCTTGAGTGGCACTATCAAGAGATAATCATTCTCCGTTGACCAACACCGCGGCCATTTGGCCTTCGTAATGCATAAATTGCTGTTATCTAAGTGTTTTTTCTTAATCTCCCTGTCCACGCTAAGTGCCTGCAGTCAGACCGGCATCGCTCCGGAAACGGAGAATCCGAGTATTCCTGCGGATTGGGTCCGTGGTGGCGCAGAGGGTGCGGTCAATATTAATTGGCTGGACGATTTTAGTGACTCTGCGTTGACTGCTCTCGTCACCGAGGCCGTGGACTCGAATTACCAAATCAATCAGGAACGGGCGCGTCTTTATCAGGCCGAGCAAACGGTCATCATTACCCGAGCGAATCGCTTTCCAACACTCAATGTATCTCTTGACGCGTCACGGCGATTTTCGCAACTTGCTGCCGGCATTAATGCGCTGCCCGAATCATTCAGTTTATCTGCCGATGCCCGCTGGGAAGTCGATCTGTGGGGACGCCTTAGTAAGCAACAGCAGGCTGCTCAATTGGCGCTTGAGGCGCAAAGAGTTCGAGTGGAATCCGCGGAGAGAAATCTTGCCGCATCGACCACCACTGCCTATTTCAATGTAGCCGAAGCAAAACAATTGCTGCTGGTTGCGGAACGTCGACTCGAGATCGCCCGCGAAAGCCGCGACATTGTTGCTAGCGGCTATCGGCAGGGATTGAACGATGCGCTCGATCTCTACCTGGCGCGAAATCAGGCTGAACGCGAAGAAGCCGGCTACGCGCAGCAACAACAGTCTTATGCGGAAACAGTAACGGCGCTTCAACTTAGCCTGGCACGTTATCCGGATGGTCGTATGACTGTCGACGTGGACCTGCCGGTTATTAACACCCCAATACCGACGGGCATGCCATCGGAACTACTGACGCGTCGCGCCGACGTTCAGGAGTCCTGGCTCAATTTACTAGCGTCGGATGCAGATCTTGCGGCAGCGCATAAAGCCCGCTTCCCAAGTCTTTCTTTAGTCGGCAGCTATGGCCAGACCAGCAGGGCATTCTCCACACTCCTTGAAAGAGATAACCGGGTGTGGTCGCTGGCGAGTGGAATTACGCAGCCGATTTTCAATGTAGGTCGTTTAAAAGCGCTTGAAGAGCAAGCCCGCGGTCGCGTCCAGCAGGCTGAGCAGCAATATCTCGACCTCCTGTATCGTGCATTCGCGGATGTTGAGAATGCGATATCACGCTCAACTTCGTTACAACAACGTTACGACTCATTTCTCAATGCAGAGACGAATTCCCGAGCCGCGCTGGAACTCGCCCTTGAACAATATCAGCGCGGACTGGTCTCTTATACGACAGTCCTGGAATCACAACGACAGGCGTTTGATGCCGAAGCGACGGTGGTACAACTGCGAAATCAGCTGTTGCAGAACCGAATCAATCTTTTCCTCTCGCTTGGCGGCGAGTTTTCGACCGATATCTAGGGCGACATGAATCTAAAAACCAAGAAACTCATTCCAGTTGCCATTTTCGGTGGACTGATATTGCTCGCAGTCCTCATCAAGATGAACCCACCCGAAGCGCAACAGCGAGGAAATTTCGGAGGCCCGCAGATGGTCGTCGAAACGACCACCGTTGAAAAACAGGACTACAAAGTTCGGTTGCAGAGTTACGGTACCGTTCAACCGCGCACGCAAAGCATGTTGGTCGCCCAGGTCAGTGGTCAGATTGTTTCCGTCAATGAGAATGTTCGCGACGGTGGCTTCTTCGAGAAAGGCGATATCCTGGGACAGATCGACCCGCGCGATTATGAGGCAGATGTCCGTATTTCAGAGGCTTCACTTGCCGATGCACGTCAAGCACTTGCAGAGGCTGAAGCACGCTCCAACCAGGCACTGGAAGACTGGGAACGTCTTGGCAATACCGGTGATGCACCGGATCTCGTTCTGCGCGTCCCGCAACTTGAGGCAGCCAAGGCCAGAGTTAGCTCTGCAAAATCTTCGCTGCAGAAAGCCAATCTCGATCTCGAACGGGCGCAAATTGTTGCACCATTTGCAGGTAGGATCTTAAGAAAACTGGTTGATGTCGGCCAAGTCGTCTCTCCCAATACACAACTCGCTGAAATTTACGCCACGGACGTGGTTGAAATTCGCCTGCCGATTCGAAACCGGGACCTTGGTTTTATCGATCTGCCGGAAAGGTTTCGCTTTGCCGATGCCAACGGCGCAAACAACGCTGCCGTCACCATTCACTCCGATCTGATTGGCAACGAAACGTGGAACGCGCACCTCGTGCGCACTGAGAGCGCTATCGATGAGGCTGCAAGGCAACTACACGTCATCGCACAGATCGAAGACCCGTTCGGTCCCGCAAATGTTGGACGGTCACCCTTGAAGATTGGTCAGTATGTAACCGCCGAAATAGAAGGAAGCGCGTTAAGCGAGGTCCTCGTAGTTCCGAACAGCACGATTTACCAAGGCAGCTATGTCTATATTGTTGAGGATGATTTGCTGCGCAGAAAGGATGTTGTAATTGCATGGCAAAACGACAATGACGCGATTATATCGGACGGAATCAAGGATGGTGATCAGCTGGTGACCACGGCGCTTGGACAAGTCACGTCTGGTTTGCGGGTTGCCGTTGCCGGGGCACAACGTCCGAACGATGGCGGACCTCCGGGCGGCGGCAGGCCGCCAGGTGACGGAGAAAGAAAACCCGGCGAGCGCAAAAAGAATGAGTCAGGACAATGATTTCATGGTTCGCGAGAAACCCTGTTGCAGCCAACCTGTTGATGTTTGCAATCATCATTGGCGGATTCGTAGCATTGAGCAACAACATCCGTCTTGAAGTATTTCCGGATTTTGCCACTGACACCGTTTCGGTCCGTGTGCCGCTGCGCGGCGCGACGCCCGAAGACATCGAACTGGGCGTGGCGGTTCGAATCGAGGAAGCCGTTCAGGACCTGGAAGGAATCGATCGCATTGTGTCGCGCTCGGTTGAAGGAAGCACCTCAGTCCGTATCGAAATAAAATCGGGCTACGATCCACGCGAACTTTTGGACGACATCAAAGGCCGCGTCGACTCGATTAACACTTTTCCCGCGGACACCGAGAAACCTGTAATCAGTCTTGCGGTACGAACGTTTGACGTCATCGAAGTGGTTGTCGCGGGCGACTACAGTGAAGACGAAATTCGCATATTCGCCGAACAGATTCGCGACGAACTGCTGCGGCAGGACCAAATCACGCAGGTCGAACTCCGCTCCGTGCGGCGTTACGAGATCGCGGTCGAAGCGTCGCAAGACAGATTGCGGGAGTTCGATGTAACGCTTGCAGATATTGCCAATGCCATCCGCGGAAGTTCGGTGGATATCTCCGCCGGCAATGTGCGGACAGAAGGCGGCGACGTACTAATTCGATCTAAAGGTCAGGCGTATCGGCGCGGTGACTTCGAGGAAATTGTCGTTAAGACAAACTCCGACGGCAGTATTGTCCGGGTCGGTGACATCGCCATCGTGCAGGATGGCTTCGAGGAGAGCTCACTGCAGACCCGCTTCAATGGGAAATTCGCAGCCTTTATCGGCGTAAAAAGAACCGGTACTCAAAGTGATATCGAAATCGCCGGGGCTGTGAAAGAGTACATCGCCGAGCGAAACGCAAGTATGCCTGCCGGTCTCGAGCTCAGCACGTGGGACGACCAGTCGGTGCGTTTGGCCGACAGGCTAGGCATCTTAAGCAATAGCCTTTTACAAGGCAGCGTACTTGTCATCATCCTGCTGACTTTATTCTTGCGCCCGTCCGTTTCCTTTTGGGTATTCCTGGGGATCCCTATTAGTTTTCTTGGCGCATTTATCGTAATGGCAATTTTCGACATTAGCCTGAATATGATGAGTGCGTTCGGTTTCATCATCGTGCTCGGCGTCGTCGTAGACGACGCGATTGTCACCGGGGAGAACGTATACCGACATATGCAAACGGGGGACAACAGCCTGACCGCCGCTATTCAAGGGACCAGGGAAGTTGCGATTCCTGTCACTTTTGGCATTTTGACGACAATCGCGGCTTTCATGCCACTGGCTTTCATTGAAGGTCCCCTCGGCACTTGGTTTGCCCCGGTACCCCTGGTTGTGATTCCAGTGCTGCTCTTTTCGTTGGTTGAGTCGAAGTTAATTCTTCCGGCACATTTGGCACACGTTAAGTTACGTAAATATAAACCTGAGCAAGGCGGCTTCAGTGCGTGGCAGCAACGATTTGCAGACGGCTTTGAACAAAAAATTATTCGGTATTATCAACCCGCACTGAACTTCTGCTTAAAACACCGTTACTCGACGCTGGCATCGTTTACTGGCGTGCTGATCGTGATGATAATGCTCGTATCCAGCGGCTGGACCCGTTTTGTGTTCTTCCCGACAACGGAGTCGGAAACCGCGACGGCGACTCTGGTCATGCCTGTCGGTACACCATTCGAGGTGACTGCTCGCCATACTGACAGAGTATTGAACGCAGCTTTTGAGCTGCAGGATAAGTATGAGGACTACGCGGAAGGCGGCTTGATTACCAACATCTTTTCAAGCGCCGGATCATCCGGACGAAGCAACGGGACCCATCTGGCCACAGTACGATTTGCAACGGCGCCAATACAGGAACGCGACGAGGACATCTCCACTACAGAACTTATCAACGAATGGCGTAGAGCAGTCGGCTTGATACCCGGTGCGGAAACAATGAACTATCGGGCATCCTTCTTCAGGCCCGGTGAGCCAATCGACGTGCAGTTCAGCGGCAACTCGCTCGAAAGCCTCAGCGCAATTGGAGAAGAGCTAAAGGAACAGCTGGCGACCTATCCGGGCGTTTTTGAGATCGCTGACAGCTTGTCGGACGGCAAGGAAGAGTTGCGTATCGAGTTAAGCCCGCAAGGCCATCTCGTCGGTCTGACACGATCCAACATCGTCAATCAGGTTGGTCAGGCATTCAGAGGGTTGGAAGCACAACGTATTCAGCGCGGACGTGACGATATTCGTGTACTCGTTCGCTATCCCATCGATGAACGCGATACGCTGGCGTCTCTGAGCGAGATGCTGATCACGGCGCCCAATGGCAGGCGCATACCGCTGTCAAACGTTGCTACATTGACACCGGGAAAAGGTCCGTCTGTGATCACACGAATTGATCGGTTTCGTGTATTGAATGTAACGGCTGACGTCGACAAGGAAAATACCAACATGACGGTGTTGCAGACTGACTTGAACGACTACATCAATTCAGTGTTGGCGAAATACCCGGGAATCACGTTCAAGATGGAGGGTGAACAAAGGCAGCAACGTGAGTCATTTGGCAGCCTGCAATCGGGACTGATTATTCTTCTATTTGTCATTTACGCTTTGTTGGCGCTGCCGCTTAAATCCTACGTACAGCCATTGATCGTAATGTCGGTGATTCCCTTCGGCATCATCGGTGCAATTATCGGCCATTGGATAATGGGCCACCCATTGTCCTTCCTGAGTTCGCTTGGGTTGATGGCTTTGATGGGCGTCGTCATTAACGACAGCTTGGTATTAACAGATTACATTAACCAGCAGCATCGAAACGGCGTGAAATTGCTCGTTGCCGTTAAGAGCGCAGGCGTGGCTCGATTCCGTCCCGTCATGTTGACGTCGTTGACGACATTTTTTGGTCTGACGCCATTGTTAATGGAGCGTTCATCGACCGCCAGGTTCCTGGTACCAATGGCTATTTCCTTGGGCTTCGGAATTTTGTTTGCGACAATGATCACACTGATACTGGTGCCCACCAATATCATGATCGTCGCCGATATTCGCCGCTTCTTTCGCGCCAAGATTAACGATTTCAAATCGGATGTCGTTGCTGAAAATGCGTGATCGCCT